>Ga0193962_1000973_pt1 | contig 13372 bp, 15 predicted proteins | sample FB_5_MG_FD_140335 | JGI IMG/M metagenome (GOLD analysis project Ga0193962, IMG submission 140335) | Microbial mat bacterial communities from the Broadkill River, Lewes, Delaware, United States - FB_5_MG | ecosystem: Environmental > Aquatic > Freshwater > River > Microbial mats | place: USA...
TATGCAAGAGATAGAGACAGGGTGATCCACTCTGGAAGTTTTAGAAAACTAGAGTATAAAACTCAGGTTTTTCTAAATCATGAGGGTGATTTTTTTCGAACTCGTCTTACTCACTCCATAGAGGTTAGTCAAATTGCGCGCTCAATTACCTCTGATCTTGGACTAAATGAGTCTTTATCTGAAGCGATTGCACTCTCACACGATCTTGGTCACACACCTTTTGGGCATGTTGGCGGAGATACTCTGGATGAGTGTTTAAAAGATGATGGTTTTACAAATGGTTTTGAGCATAACTTTCAATCTTTTCGAGTGGTTTCAAAGCTAGAAAAACGTTACAAAAACTTCGATGGACTAAACCTTACTTTTGCGACACTAGAGGGTATTTTAAAGCATTCATACCCATACAACAAATCATTTTTACCAAAAGAGATCGATGAGATGTTTGATCTTGGCACACACCCATCGATCGAGGCTATGATCGTAGATCGTGCAGATGAGATCGCTTACATAAGTCACGATATTGACGATGGTATAAACTCTGGGTTTATCACATTTGATGATCTTAAAGAGAGTGAGCTGGCTTGTGAGATCCTGGAAAAAGTGCACTCTGAGGGGATAAGTGAAGATGAAGAGGAGATGTTTAGGTATCGCTTTAGCTCACATATGATCAACCACCTTGTATACTCACTTCTTGCTTACTCAAGAGACAAGGTAGATAACTCGGGGATCTTTAGTGCTACTTACGATGCTAAAAGTGAGATGCCAATCGGCTTTGATAAAGAGTTAGAGACAAAGATCAAAAAGTTAAAAAAACTGCTATTTAAAAAAATGTACCAGCATAAAAACATAGTAAGAAAGATGTATGCGGGTAAGCAGGCGGTTGAAGGGATCTACAAAGCTTTAATGGATCAAGACAAAATGCTTCCAAAGTACTACTATAAACAACTTGATGTTAGAGAAAAACACAGAGTCATAGCTGATTATATAGCATCTATGAGTGACAGATATGCACTTAGTTTTTACAATGATATCTATGGTAGGATATAAATAAAACTAAATCACAACTATTTAAGTTTAAAAATATTATAATAAAATATTATAATATTTTTAAATAGGAAAAAACTTGAATAGATGTAGCTTGTTAAGACAGTTGATACTCGACAAAGATTTGAAAATTTATGGTTTTGAATGGCTCTTTAAAGATCTATTTGAAAGTAACCAACCAAATGCAAGACATGCTACAAGCTATCTTGCGTTAGCTTTGTTAAACAGAACAAAAAACAGTTTTATAGACCAAAACTCAAAAGTTTTTTTAAATATAGATACAAAGTTTTTAGCAAGCGGATTGATAGAATTTTTACCTAAAGATTATTTTGTATTTGATATCTCTATGAAAGACTTAGATATTGAAGTCATACAACATATGAGGAAGAATGGTTATCAGTTTTGTTTAGATAACATAGATTTTAGTTCATCTTGGCAAAAACAAATCTCATCAAATATAAAAGAGTTTAAATATCTAAAAATTATTGCCTCAACCTTAGATGAGAATGACCTTGAAGAGATTAAAAAACTAAAAAAATCACATACCATAATCGCTCATAAAGTTGAAAATAAAACATCATTGGATGTAATGATAAACCTAGGAATAGAACATTTTCAAGGCTATTATATATCTGAACCAAATAATATCTCCGTAGACATGGTTAAGTTGTCTAAAAAAAGTGTGTATGGTGTATACATGCTACTTCAAGTATCTCCAAATAAATCTGAATTAGCTGAGTATATAGAAAAAAATGAAGATTTAAGATATTATTTTTTAAGTTATTGTACAAATTTTGACTTTAGTAGTAACACTATTTACGATCTTATAGAAGAGATCGGAATCACTAGTTTTTCAAATTGGGTTTTAATGTTGGTATATTCTAAAGTGGCTGTTTAATAAGCAAAATTTGAAAATTTAACATGAGTTATTTTAATATAATAATATTATGGAAACTTTACTCTTAGCAATATTTGCTACAATACTTTTAGCAACAATTCTGAATATAGTATTTAAAAAGTACAATGTATCTCATATTGTCGGCTATATATTTACTGGAATAATAATAAGCTACCTTTTTGATTTTAATACACACAAGATCGATGCGCTAAGTCTAATCGCAGAGTTTGGTATAGTATTTTTGATGTTCACAATTGGGCTTGAACTTAGTTTTAAAAAGATCAAAAAGATGAAAGAGACCATCTTTGTAGCTGGTGCTTTACAGATGACCTTTAATTCAGTTTTATTTTTTCTCTTTTGTCACTACATTTTTGGACTTGATTCACAAACATCATTGATTGTCTCTTTAGCTTTTTCTCTATCATCTACTGCGATCATTATGCCTTATCTTGAAGAGTCTAAAGATATTGTTACACCTTATGGTAAAAAAGTAGTTGGTATACTGATCTTTCAAGACTTAGCTGTGATCCCAATCCTTCTTTTGATCAGCTTTTTATCTCATGGGGCTGATCTATCTGTAACAGAAGTTATAATAAAAACAGTTGTAGCACTCATCTTTATAACTGCTTTTGTCCTTTTAATAGGTGAGAGAATTGTAGAGGCTATACTAAAGTTTGCTGCAAAAACTCAGCTTGAGGAGATATTTTTAGGGGCTATATTTACCATAGTGATTGGTATGTCGATCCTCACACATGAGATCGGCTTTACTTACTCCATGGGTGCATTTTTAGCTGGTGTGCTTATAGCGGATACAAAGTACAACATCAAAGTAGAATCAGATATACTCAGCTATAAAAACCTTCTTTTAAGTGTATTTTTCTTTAGTGTGGGTACTAAAATAGATGTGCTATATCTATTTGAGAACCTGCATAAAGTTACTCTTCTTTTTATACTGGTTATGATCATAAAAACAGTACTGATCTACTTTATAATAAAAAGAAAAAGCGACAAAAATACTTCGGTAAAAACTGCTTTGGCACTTTCTCAAGTAAGTGGTTTTGGTTATGTAGTTTTAGATATGGCATCATCTAGAGGATTGATAGATTCGGATCTTGCAAACTTACTTCTTATAACGATCTTTTTAACTATGGTTGTGAGTACTTTTATTTTAACTAACATATACAAGATCTCTTCCTTTTTTGAAAAAGAGTTCTATGAAGCAGATGTTATTACACCTATCGATAAACAAAAGCATATTATCATTGCTGGTTTTGGAACATTAGGAAAAGCTGTAGCTAATGAACTTGCAGATAAAAAGATTAGTTTTGTTATCATATCCGATAACTTACAACACGTCCTACAGGCTAGAAAAATTGGCTACATGGCATATTTTGGACATCTTAATAAAACTCCGGTTATGGAATCATTAAAAGTTCAAGAGAGTTCTAGTGTTATTGTTACTATGCAAAACGAACATAAGAAGGTTCTAATCATAGATGCTCTAAAACAGTACTATTCTGATACAAATATAGTAGTTAAAGTAGATTCTGATGAAGAAAATCATTACCTAAAAGATGTTGAGCATGTTGAAATCATAGATTCTAACTATGAACTATCATCTAGGCTTGTTGATATGTCATTGAAGCATATGTAAAAATCATTGCATTTTGTCATAAAATTCTAAAAGTATCTTAATTATTGATATATTTTTAGAATGAAAAAAGATCTAAACACTAAAATGAAGATACTAAGTGACAGTGCCAAGTATGATGTAAGTTGCTCATCAAGTGGAAGTGATAACAACTACAAAACAGGTGAACTAGGAGCTACTCATAACAGCGGAATCTGCCATACATTTACAAGTGATGGACGATGTATCTCACTACTAAAAGTATTACTTACAAACTATTGCATATACGATTGTGCTTATTGTATAAACCGATCTTCAAACGATATACCACGTGCAGCCTTTGCACCAAGAGAGCTTGCAGATATAACCATAAATTTTTACAAAAGAAACTATATCGAGGGTTTGTTTTTAAGTAGTGGGATCATAGAAAATGAAGATCATACGATGGAGCTTTTGCTTAAAACTCTAAGGATTTTAAGGTATGAGTACAAGTTTAACGGCTACATACATGTAAAACTGATCCCAGGAGCTGATGAACTGTTAATAGAAGAAGTTGTAAAACTATCAAGTCGTGTCAGCTCAAACATTGAACTGCCAAGTGACAAAAGCCTAAAACTTTTAGCTCCAAACAAAACAAAACAAAAAGTACTTCAGCCTTTAAAGTTAGCACGGGATATCTCGTTAGAGAGGACAAATAAGCCAATTGGGATGTCAACTCAGCTTATAGTAGGAGCAACTCCTGAGAGTGATCTGGATATTTTAAAACTAAGTTCGGTTATGTATGAAAAAGCACTTTTAAAAAGAGTCTACTACAGTGCATATATACCTGTAAATGATGACAAAAACCTCCCTGCTTTAGTAAATAAACCACCGCTTTTAAGAGAACACAGACTTTATCAAGCAGACTGGTTACTTAGGTTTTATGACTTTAGTTATGATGAGATCGTTAATGAGTCTATACCAAACCTTGATGAGGATCTTGATCCTAAAATGTTTTGGGCACTAAACAACTTACATCTTTTCCCAATAGAGATAAACAGCGCTACTAAAGAAGAATTGATCAGAATTCCTGGGATTGGGATCAGAGGAGCTTTTAAGATCCTAAAAGCAAGACGCTACAAATCTTTAAGCTTTGAGGAATTAAAAAAGCTAAAGATCTCAGTAAAAAAAGCAAAATATTTTATAACGTGTAAAGGGAAATACCAAAAAGAGATCCCCCTGTATGAAGACAAGATCAAAGAGTCTTACCTCTTAGCTGGTAAAAAACAACCAAATCTATTTGATCTAAGTGGATTAAGTGGTGAGATATGATCGTAGTTTATGATGGAGAGTTTGAGTCTTTTTTAACACTAGTTTATGAGTACTACTACTCAAAAATAAAGATAGATAAGATCGTAAAGAAGATGCCTGATTCACTTTTTTTAGATGATGTTTTAGTTATGGAGCATGATAAAACAAAATCGCAAAAGGTATTAGAAGCACTAAAGAACAAGTTTAAAAAGTGTTACTTTGAGAGTGTGCTTAATGTCTTTATGTGTGATACCATAGAGTTTGAATGTGATCTTTTAAACTACATAGTTTTGGGTTTTAAAGACCAAAAACAACTTGAAAACATAAATATAGAGTGTGTCTTTAACATAAAGGCTTACCAAAAAGAGCTTTTTAGACTCTACCATAAAATGAGCGGTTTTACACGTTTTGAAGAACTGGAAGACAAAACTTTATACGCAAAAATAGACGTAAAGTATAACATACTCTACTTTTTGGCAAGACACTTCAACAAACGCTTTAACAACCAAAACTTTATAATTCATGACCTAAAAAGAGAACTTGCATATATCCACATATATGGCAACAACTCTATCCAAAAAGTAGCCTACTTTGAAGAGCCAAAACTCTCAGGTGAAGAAGAAAAGTTTCGAAACTTATGGAAGACATTTTTTAAAAGTATATCGATCCAGAGCCGTGAAAATAAAAAGCTTCAAAAACAGTTCGTCCCTTTAATATATAGAACTTATATGAGTGAATTTATAAACTTGGAATAAAAATTGTTAGCATTTTATAAAATTTTTAAAGAAACCTAATGAAATACATAATACTGACTATACTTATCTTATCAATAAACTTACATGCCAAAGACTATACACAAAATAAACAAACTATTGAGTTTATAGAAATGATGTCTAAAAAACATAATTTTGAAAAATCTTATCTTTACCATCTGTTTTCAGATGTAGCTTTCCAAAAGACACCTTTAAAGCTATATGGGAGTTCTAAAAAAAAACAAAAGAAAGATTCCAAAATAAAAAGACAAGTATGGCATGGTTCATGGGACAGATATGTAAAGCATAAGGTTACATCAAAACATATTGAACAAGGAGTATCATTTATAAGCAAGTACCAATCTACATTTGATAAAGTAGAAAAAAAGTACGGCGTACCAACTGAGTATATCACAGCTATAATCGGTATAGAGACTATATATGGCAAATATGTTGGTAATTATCCTGTATTTGACACTTTGACTACACTTGCTTTTGAGAAAAACAGAAGAAATGAATTTTTTAAAAAAGAACTGGAAGAATTTATATTATTAACATATGGATTAAACATTAATATTAAAAATGTAAATGGATCTTATGCAGGTGCTATAGGGCTAGGTCAGTTTATGCCAAGCAGCTATAAATACTACGGTGTAGACTTTAATAAAGATGGTGAAGTAAATATGTTCCAACCTCAAGATGTTATAGCTAGTGTTGCTAACTACCTTCATAAACATGGATGGGAGTCAGATGGAAAAGTTGCTACTAGAGTTTCTTACAAAGGCAAAAGATTTCAAAAATACAAAACTGGTTTTCGTACAAAATATGATAGAAAAACATTAAAAGGGATCAAACCAAAGCATGGTCAATGGAATTATGATGAAAAAGTAAGATTAATCAAACTTAGCAAAAAAAGATATGATGAGTTATGGTATGGTGCTAATAACTTTTATGTAATTACAAGATATAACAATAGTTCATACTACGCTATGTCAATACATAAACTTGCACAAAAAATAAAAGAGAAACTAAGTGTTAAATCAAATATTTTAGCTTCTAATCAAATAAGTTCACATAATAAGAATAAAGATGTTGTAAAATAGAGGAATGTGTTAGAAGAATACTAAGCCCGAAGGCTTAATACTATAGGCGTGATTCGTAACATCTATTTTATTATATTTTACAAGTTTATTAAACTTTATTACAACTTCAATCAAACCCCTATAATACGATACTTTTAACATACTATTTGTAATAATTAGTTAAATCAAGTATAATCATCTTTTAACTTCTTAGGGTGCAAATAGGGTGCAAAAAAATATGATGATTAAAACTTCTAAAACAGGTGTATATTATAATCTTTTAAAAGACGGCGATAAAGTATACTATTTTACCTATAAAGATATTAATAATAAGAATAAAAAGGAACGCCAAAGAGTTGGTAAATATTCAGAGGGTTACAGAATAGCAAATGCAGTTAATTTGAGAAATGAACAACTCTCTAAAATGAAGCACGGCGAAGATATAACAGTAGTTGCTAGAAAAAAGAAAAAAGAAATAATCACTTTTGATGATTTAGCACAAAAATACTTCCAAGATAAGAACAGCACTCCAAACAGAATGAGTCGTTACAATACTCATATTAAAGATATTATCGGAAATAAAGACATTAACAATATTAATCGCGAGAGTATTAAAAAGCTACTTAAAGATATTGAAGCAAAAGGTAAAGCTCCACAAACACTTAACAGCATTAAAGAGCTTATAAGCACGATATACAATCATCATATAAAAGAATATGATTTAAAGATAGTAAACCCTTGTATCGGTGTAAAAAAGTATGAGGTCGATAATGCACGTGAGAGATATTTAACACTTGATGAAATTAAACTTTTAAAAGATACTGTAAAAGATGATTTTTTAGTATCACTATTTATTGATTTAGCACTCCAAACAGGTGGGCGGTTTGAAACTATTTTAAGCATACAAAAAAAAGATATTAATGTATCTCAAAATACAGTAACACTTAAAAACCTCAAAGCGAATAAAACTTATACAGGTTATTTACAAGATGATTTTATTGACTCTATAAGAGATTATTTATTAAACCTCAACATAAATGATTATGTAGTCAGTTTTGAAAATGCACACGATACGAAATTAACACAGCGTAACTTACAACATAGAATAAAACCAATTTTAGATGAGTTATTTAATAAGGGGCTTGATACAAAAGACTCAAAAAATAGAGTAGTCATACATACCTTTAGGCATACGTTCGCCTCACACCTTGCAATCAATGGAGTACCTATTTTTACAATAAAAGAACTTATGAACCACGCCAAAATAGAACAGACCATAAGATATGCAAAACTAAGCCCAGATAGTGGGAAAAATGCAGTACAGGAACTATACAAATGAGTAATAAAGAAATGACTTTTGATGAAGCAATAGAAATTATTTATAATAGAATTGATAGTAAATTATCGAAATTAATAACAGAACAAAAAGAAGTATATAAAGTACTATTAGATTTAAAAAGCGAAAATGACTTTATAACAGTTTCTAGTTTAAAAGATGTATTACCAAGAAATGAGGCAATAATATTTTTATCTAGTATCAGAATGAAATGGTTAAGATTGTATGCACTTGATTCTGAAGAACACAAAAGAGATATTTTACCAGATGGGGAAATATCAAATATAACTAAGATTAAAGGAGAGTCTTTAAAAGTAAAGCAAGGTTGGACAAAAGAAACAACTTGTTTACAAAAACAAATAGATAATTTATATTATTCATTAAGTAATAATGATAAAAAACTATTCTTTAATACCTTTTATGAGATAACAAAGAAACAAGAAACTTCACACAGGTTTACACGAATGTTTTTTGGTACTTCAGTAAGACGTACTAAAAGATAATATTAAAATAAATATACGCTCATTTTTTAGTTGTGAGCTGTTTTAGCCTCTCACTCTTAATTCACTAAACTATCAACACAATTAAAGTACTTGCAAGTTCGAATGATTTTAATCGTTCACTTTATTGTTAGAGACGTCTCGTAATTTAATCCACAGGGAAATATTATGAGTAAGAAAACGCTTACAGACGAACAAAAAGAGCTTATTAGTTTGATGTTACCACTATACGGTGCAGCTCCAAAACAAAACAAAGTGACTGAGATACTAAATGTATCGTTAGCAACGCTTTACAGAATGAGAGAACAGGGTATCGGTCCAGCTTATAAAAAGATGGATAGTAAATCTAAAAACGGCACGGTCGTTTATCCACTCCAAGAGATAGTTAGATACTTGACTGAATCTAATATTCAGACGGCTTGAGGTGGTATTATGAAATCAAGAGCTTTACACCACAAACTAAATATTTTGAAAATGCTTTATGATACAAATTTGAGGCTCACAGCTTCACAGTTTAAAATCAGTAATGCAAATCAGTATTTAATAGCATTAGAAGAGGCAAAACTTATTAAAAGGATAGAAATTCCAAGAGAGGGAACGACACCCTATAAAGTTGGTTTTGTGGATAATGGTACACGAAAAAAAGCAAAAGAATATTTAGTTAAACATAGCTTTTTAAATGTAGCGACACCTTTACACATAGTAAGTTTTGAAGATGAGGGCGAAAGGGGTGTTTGACTCCCTAAGCCTTAGAAGTGATGATTTTGAAATGATGTTTACAAGTGAAAATTATATCATAGTAGTAGCTAAAAGTGTAGGAATATTTGAACCAAAGTTATGGAGTGATACTTTTAAGAAGTCACTCACAAAAAGCATAATAGAAGCAAAAATACTCCACACTTTAACAGGATTAACTATTGCACTCAAACGATACAATAGAAGCCCTACAAAGCAAACTTTAGATATTGCAGGGTTACAAGGTTATGATGATAAATCAAGGCTTTTAAACAACTTCTTACAATCTCACTTCTTTGAGTTTATGGAGTGTGAAATTAAGCGGATAGATGTTTGTATAGATTTTGTAAAAGTACCAAATAGGATTATAAAAAAGCTTTGTGAAAATAGAGAGCCGTTTCAATCGTATAACACGACTTACTATAAGACCAAGAGCGAGAAAAAAAATAATCCCGTGCTTGATATAAAGCGATACGACAAACAAAAAGAGGCGAAACTATCCAAACCATTAGAGAGGTTAGAATTTTGCTTTAAAGGTGCTTATTTTCCAAAGGGAATGAAGCTAAAAGATTTAGATAAAAAGTTTCTATCTAAGATGGAAAAAACTATTAAACGCTTTAGTGGGCTTGATGTAAAAATTATCCCTATAAGTTACATATACTAAATTTTCTAAAATAGCCCGTGCAAACTCTACACAGTACGGGCTTAAACACAGTTCTTAAAAAATGCTGAAAGTACACACTATAAAATAAGACATATAAATATGATATACTGTCATTATGTTATAACGATATGAAATAAGGCATATAATGAGATTAACTCTTAATGATGATGAGGTCACAAAGCTTTTAAATATTATCCACTCAATAGATGATGAACTCTACAACACTATTTATAATCAGTATAAAGACGATAAGAACAAAGATAAGACCAAGAAGCAACAATCTATCCAAGAAGCCACAAAAAAGCGTGTAGAAGCTACTAAAAGCAAGATAACAAACGCTATCAATCTACTAAGGATAGAAAATAAGTCTTTAACTGTTTACGCTATTGCAAAAGAGAGCGGTTGCAGTTACAACACCGTAAAAAAATACTATAAAGGTGGTACAGATGGATAAAAAGAACGCTAAACAAGTCGAATTTATAACTCTAAGGGCTGATGGTATTAGCTTTGATAAAATAGCTAACCAACTGAACATAAGTAAGCCCACCGCTATTCAATGGAGTAAGTTATTTGAAGAGGATATAAAAGAGTTACAGTTCATTACATACCTTGAAATCAAAGAAGCGTATAGCTGGAGTAAAAAAAAGAAATATGAAAACCTACTCAAACAAATAGATAAGATAGATGAAGCAATATTAAACGCTGATTTAAGTACCACCTCACTTAAAGAGCTTGTAACAGTTAAGAATGATATTTTATACAGCATAGAGAAGATAGAACGCTCCATAAGTGTAGACGCTAATATAAACTATACTGATGAGTTTGGAATACAATCAAAGCTAAGACTACAACTAAATGAAGCTGAATAATTTACTATCTATTAGAAGCCTTGAAGATGTTCCAGCAGTTCCAACTATCAAACCAATGCGATCGACCACAAAAAAGATAGATAAATCACTTCTTAATCAAATTGAATTAATCCATTACAGCACGAACTTATGCTTATTTAGTAGCAGAATATTACGCAATGAAATAACAGTACCAAATAGAGATGCTACACTTAACAGAACAGCTAAAGAGATAAGCACACTTAGAACACTACTACTAAGAGATGATTATTATATGTACGCTACATACACAAAGCAAGATACAAAGAAGTTTTTTAAGAGTGTAGGATTAAAGCCAAAGCATATAAAGCACTAAGAAAACCGAATAAAACCGAAACTTTACCAATATAAAGAGAAAAATAAATAATTCAAAATTATAAACACTAAAAACTTTTATTTGAAGAATAAAATCAATAGTAGTTCTTGATATTTTAAATTATATTGTATTAAGAATTATTCATATACAATGAGTAAACTAAAGGATTAAAATGAAAAATGTAAAAACTATTATAGTATTTATTATGGCTTTGATAATGCTCCAAAATAACTTGAATGCAAAAAGCAATTATACTAATATTGCTGGTGCTATTGTAGCAACTACAGCTATAGTTTCTTTATTATCAGCTCAGAATGAATGTGAATATGAAACATATAAAAATTATATATTTGATAAAAAAATGGTTACAACACCAGCCCAGTCAATTATCGATTATAAATTCAATATTTGTAAACTAAAACAAATGAAATTAATAAAAAATATAGATAGTGTAAAGGGAAAGTTTCAAATAATTAAAAATAAATCAAGTATAATAAATCAAATATCAGAAGTAAAAGATATTATAATAGCTCAAACATTTGTATCATCTATAGATATGTTATCAGGAAAAAAACAAGAAGATTTATATATAAAAATAGATAAGAATGGTAAATTAATATCATACGATGAAAGAATTACAACTATAAAAAAAAGTGACTTAAATACTATTTTCTTTACTCCAGTTACTAAAATTCAATTAACAAAAAAAACATATTCGGAAGAAATTATTTATTCTGGGATAATTGGTAATGAAATACATTTAACATATAGAGAATATCAATCTAATTTAATAAGAGATTCTTTTACTCAAAACTTAGTTTTTGATTTATCTAAGGGAAATATTATAACTATAAAAAGTTATAAAATAGAGATACTTGAAGCTGATAACAATAAAATAGTATATAAAATAATTGATTAAAAATATGATGAATACATATACAAAATTAAGTATTTATACTGATAAAAAGAGATGTTACGAAATTTAAAGGCTAAAAATGTATATAAATGTTAACCTTTTAAACAAAATTCACACCCTACTATTTAGATAAGCCCTATTTTCGATATTTAAAAGCAGTTGCAAAAGAAAATCACACTAATATGCTCAAATTTGGTCACATCTATCTGTATAAATATGTAAACTTTTGTAAATATAATGTTTAAAAGATGTTGATTAAATGTCGATATTTGCATATAATAAAGAAGTTGAAAAAAACGACCGCCATATCTCACTTAAGAATAAAAAATCAAATTCAATAGAACTTCTATTATGTTAACCTAGAAAACCCAATAAATAGGGCTTTAAGGTTAAAAGTTTCAAATATTTTAAAAAACTCTCAAAACTTAAACGACCACAAAAGACATAAAAGCCCTAAAAACAGGGGTTTAGTAATTTTTTACCATTTAAGAATAGCAATATTTCAATATTTAAGTTTACAGATACATTTTCCAATTATTTTTAAAATATCTTGTTAAAAAAATTTAATTTAAACTAACAACGATAATGTTTATTAAGATAGCCTATCTTATCAATCTTGATTATTAATAAAATCGAAACAATATTCTTAAAATATTGTAGTAATGTTTAAAAAATATTAATCAAATATCTATAATGTGGTACAATTAATGCATAAAGTGTGTTAGAATTCTGAAAATTTTTTGATGGGAGAATGTAATGAGTATAAAATATTTAGAGCTTAGTTTTATTGAAGATATTGCTGACGAATTACGTACCTCTTCAAAAATTGATGGTACAAAATATGTTGATGTTGAAAAAATAGCACAAGTATTAGGTTTTAAGGTATATGAAACAGACTTTGATAACGATAGTATATCGGGAAAAGTAATTAATACTCATGAAGTGAAAGAAATTTATGTAGCAGATGAAGCTTTTGAAAGACAAAGATTTACAATTGCTCATGAATTAGGACACATTATTCTGCACCATAAACCTAATCAAGAAGTAAAAGAAATTGATTACAGAACGTCAAGCTCAACGTTTAATCGTAAAGAATTTCAAGCTGATGCTTTTGCCGCAGCCTTGTTAATGCCAAAGGAAATAGTTAAAAAAGTTTGGAATTCACTGAATGATGTTGATGATTTAGCAACTTATTTTAAAGTTTCAAAGGCAGCTGCTTCTATCAGATTACTAAATTTAAAGCTTATTTAAATGTCTACTGAAACATTACTATCATTATTACAAAAGAAAGTACAAGATGAGCCTAAGCATGAAAAATGTGA
>Ga0193962_1000974_pt1 | contig 13362 bp, 30 predicted proteins | sample FB_5_MG_FD_140335 | JGI IMG/M metagenome (GOLD analysis project Ga0193962, IMG submission 140335) | Microbial mat bacterial communities from the Broadkill River, Lewes, Delaware, United States - FB_5_MG | ecosystem: Environmental > Aquatic > Freshwater > River > Microbial mats | place: USA...
AACTCCTCCTGATATAGAAATCGGGATTTATAATGAAGAGGGATTGGTTTATTTAACTCTCGATAACGGAAGAGAGCTTGAGCTGTCACAAGAAGACTTAAAACGAATTGTTAAGTTGTTTGATGTGTGACTACCATTGACACGAACAACAACCCATGAGACAATAGCGAAAACAAAGGAGAATAGCATGAACCTAGTACCTGTTAATATGACGATCAAAGAGAAGATTCAACGCCTAATGGATGGCGAGGTGTTTTATACTAAGGGTGGCATTAAAGTATACTATGATGAATGTGAGAGCACGTCACCTTTTCGGTTCGACAATAGCACCCTAACCAGTGCATTCCATGCGCAATTTTACAAAGAGCAAAACTGGTACGACAACATTCCTGAAAAAGGTGTGCCTTGCTGGGTGTGGAATGATAATGAATCAGAGCGTCAACTTAGATTGATAGTTGAGGTTAAAAATAATATTAATCATGATTTTCGGTTTCTTGAAGATAGTCGTGATATATACTGGAAACACGCAAGACCCGCAACCAAAGAGGAATTGTTTGATGAGTAAGTTGTCAGTATCACCATGCTGCAACCAAGATCCGATCTTCTGGAAATGCGAATGCAATAAGAATAGCTTTTGCGGTTGTGATGTCGAGAAAATAGAGTGCGCATCATGTGGCCGTATTGTTTACGGCGCTGATGATGAAGATGTTGAGCGATGGAATAATGGAGGGGATGATGAATAAGTTACTAAAACCAAGGATTATAATTCCTTTTGTGCTAGTTTCAATATTATCCCCGTTGGTGTTTCTGTATCATAAACCGATCTTAGTAACTATCCTTGGTATGTCATTACTTGTTGTATTAGTTGTTGTTTTTGCTGCTTTGTTTATAGTGTTTGCCGTATCGGTTATTTACTTGATAGAATGCGTATATAAAAATGAGTGGCTTGATGCGAAAGGTGCATTTGGCTATATCAGACAATTAAAAAACGACATAAAGGATCTATTCTAATGTGCAAAAACAAATGCAACAGATGCAAAGCTATTGAAGCGAGCGCTAGCGCTAACGAACCGTGTGGCAGCGACCAGCAAGAACTACTAAAAGTATTGACAGAAGGCGACGAGACGCTATACAATAAGGCCAAGTCGATAGTTGATGAGTATTATCTGGAGGAAGGGAAATGAGCATGACAGAAAACATGAAGGCTTTTGTTGAGCATAATGAGAAGTATAAGGTTGTTCGCGAGGAAATCCCCTCGTCACAAGAAAAACTAGGGAAAACTAAATATGATTTAGATTATTTAGATGGAATTTTGTATATATTTTCAGACGGTACAGAAATGGTTTTGGTGTATGATGATGTTGTATCTCTACCCGGCTTTACGCCAAAATGGGATTTTGGAGAACCTGAAGATCACACAACAGACCAAACACCGCATGAGCTATTGCTGTACTGCGCCATTGGGCTTATCGTTGGTGTCTTATCAGGAATGGTGGTAGCATGTTGATACTAACGCCTAGTAAGCCTGTGTATTTCTGTACTCGCGACGGAGACGACGCTATACCGCAGACATATATCGAAGTTGCGCCATGCGATGACGGATGTGTAATGGTGATCCATGAGGGTAGCAGCGTTCGCACAGTTGCAGTGCCTGACCGGCTATCGTGCCGTGTAAGTGTGCACGACTACGACCAAAACCACACGGCGTACGTTACGTGGTTCTCAGACAGCGGTGAAATAGGCATTGACTGCGACAAAGCAAAGGTCTTAGTCCTGCGTCACCCTCACATCGTCAAAAGCAACGGAAGCCCGAAGTGGGGCCGTGTCTAATGTGATACAATAGGCGCTATCTAGTAAATCAGGTAGCGCCGACGTGTCACAACAGCTTAATGCATATCAAGAAACAACGCTAGTTTCAGAAATGAAGCGAAGAAACAGACCTGTTCGCGCTATTCTGAACGGTACCGCAAGTATTAGAAATATCATTGAAAACAAGAACGGCGAATCTGAGCCGTCTATTACTGAGTATATTCTTCGCGAAGAAAACGAATCTAACAAGGTTTACAAAAACCGAATTATCAGAACTTACGTTACGCCGTTCCTAAAAAACGCTGTCAGCTCTGCCGCAGGGCAAATATTTAAAAACCCTATCACTATTAAAAACAAGGAATCGTTTCCTGATCGTCTATTGTCCGTTATGGACAACTGCGATTTGGTAGGCTCCGATCTTAATGAGTGGCTAATGCGGGCAACAGAGGAGTCTCTTGCTTACGGTATGGCTATTGCGTTTGTTGACTTCAATAACCCAACCGGCTCAGAGCGATTATCAGACCAGATTGAAACAGCTAGGCCGTTTTTGAAAATGGTTTCCTATTTCGATTTACTCGGATATAAATTCGATGAAAGCGGAAATATAACCATGCTTAGATTTAGGGAAGAAGCGTCAATAGAAGACGACTTTATAGGATCTGATCGTGTTGAACAGGTTCGTGTTGTTTATCCTACGCGCTATGAGATTTATCGCAAAGACGAGAAAGGGAATGATTCGCTATACGATAGCGGAAATATAATTCGATATGATGAAAATCAAGACCGCATAATTGACAGAATACCCGTGTCAGTCATGTACGGCAGGAAGTTAGGTGTGTTAAATGCTGCGTCAGTGTTTGAGGATTTGGCGTACATCAACCTACAGCACACACAAGTAGATTCTGACTTAAGCTGGGCTAGCCATTTTTATCTTATTCCGTTCTTGATAACAATTGCAGGCGAGCAAGCAATAGCATCTGAAATGCCTAAGATTAGTGCACTAGCTAGTTATATCAATGTCGAACTTCCATACGGATCGGAGATTAAATGGGTAGAAACTAACGGCAATGCTCAGAAAGCAGGCGCTGAAAAGCTAGCTTCAATAGAAAAACGCGCAGAAGCGTCAAAAATGGATAGCTCTGTGTCTGTTACTGCCGGAGCTAGAGAGACCGCAACAGGTAGAGCGGTTCAAGCTGATAGCTCAAGCGCAAAACTTAAACTTCATGCCGAGGCTGTTGAGTCGTTTGCAAAAAGCATTATCGAAATGTTTGCTTCGTATATGCCGGAAGTCATGCTTCCAGAGTTTACGGTAGAGGCAAATAAAGACTTCTCGATATCGCTTGGCGACAGGACTGTCTCTGATTTATCAAGCATGAACGAAAAAGGCCAGTTATCTCTATCAACGATGCTTTCAGAGATTAAGCGTCGTGGTGAATTGGCAGACGATGTTGATGTTATTGAAGAGATTGAGCGTATTAGAGATGAGCTAGACGAGCGAGGATTGACCGTTTAATAACTGTGATATAATACGCATATTAAAGGCTTGCAACAGTAAGCTGATATTAATAGATAATCAACAGATTATCGAGCAACTAACCAACAGGAACGGTTGTCATGACAATAGATGTTAACGATCCAGAAGTAGCAAAAGCAATCGAGTCAGCGGGGTTTGTCCCTCAAGCAAAGCTAGATGAAATTGTTTCTGAGCGCAACAGCGCATTAGAGGCAACGAAAAACAGCATTCTCGATCAGCTTAACAAGACGAAAGAAAAGTATAGCGGTATTGATCCAGATTTGTATAAGAAGCTTGCTGATGACCCGCGATTTAAAAAGATCAGCACAGAGGGGTTCGACTCTTACGAGCGATCTCTAGGCGGAGAGCTTCAAGAGCGTTTAAGTGCTCAACAGTCTGATTTTATGATCAAGGAGCAAGAGTACCTTAAGCAGTTGAAAGATTTTGAAAGTACGGCTGAAAAGCTAAATAGGAATCTCCACAACTCAGAGCTTAAGCGGAAATTAGGAATGGCGCTTGCTCATAATGAGCTTGTAGATCCGCTTGCTATTCCAGAGATTGAGCGTGACGCGCTTGATCAGTTGTCTTTGGATGATAAGGGTAATATTATTGTTCTTGGCGCGGATGGGATTCCAAAGCAGACGGCAGATGGCCCGATGCGAGAGTCCGAATGGTTGAAAGAGATGATGAGTTCAAAGCCGTACCGATTCCGAGGTGCTAACGGTGGCGGTAATCGAACTCAGCATGGAATTGGCGGTGATCTTAGCAAAATGACGCCGCAGGAAAAAATTCGTGCGGCTCGCAGGGCTGCTGGATGATGAGACGGGGAGCGAATAGCTCCCCTCTAGTAACGTTAAATTAACGATATAGAGGTGAGCTGACAATGGCAGCATTGACACTTTTTGAAGCGGCCAAGCTTCACTCTGGCGATGTGTTTCGTCAGGGAGTTATCGAGACAATCGGTACATATGGCAATGTAATGTCCGTTATCCCATTTATGGGTATTCCGGGCGCTGCATACACTTACAACCAAGAAGAGGCGCTTGCTGGCGTTGCTTTCCGTGGTGTTAACGAATCATTTACTCCTGACACTGGGATTATCAACCCTCAGACTGAGACGTTGAAAATCTTTGGCGGCTCTGTAGATGTTGATAAGTTCATCGTGGATACTCACGGTGAAGATCAGCGCGAAATGCAAGAGCGCAGCAAGATGAAAGCGATGGCTCTAAACTGGTCGCGTACTTTCATCAAAGGTGATTCTTCTAGTAATCCACGAGAGTTTGATGGCCTTCAAGTTCGATTGACTGGCTCTCAGGTTATTGATGCCGGTGCAACTAGCGGCGGTGATGCTTTGTCTTTGCTTAAGCTTGATGAGCTGATTGACGCTGTAGACTCTCCTACGCACTTAGCAATGAACCGCACAATGTTGCGATTACTTAATGCTGCAACTCGTAGCACTGGCGTTTCAGGCTTCATCACTCACGGTGTTGATGATTTCGGTCGCCGTATCACTATGTATAACGATCTGCCGATTGTTATCATTGATGAAGACGCTTCTCGCCAACAGATTTTAGCTTTTGATGAGGCGAGTCCGGGCGGCGGTGCTGCGGTTTCAACATCTATCTACTGCATGTCAATCGGCGATAACCAGCTAATGGGTATTCAGAATGGCACGATGGATGCGCGTGATCTTGGTTTGCTTGACGATGGTACCAAGTACCGAACAGTTGTTGAGTGGTATAACGGTATTGTGTTGTTGGGTGATAAGTCTGCTGCCCGTCTGCGCGGTATTAAAAATGCGCCTGTAGTGGCATAATCGGAGGTTAATAATGGCTAGTGTAATTTATGATGCTGAAGCATCTGTTGAGCTGCGAGATCCTGATGCTGCTGCGGTAACATCTACGACTACGGGCACCGCTATCGACTTCAATCTTGATGCTGCAAACGGTTTTGCGGTTATCTTGAATGTTCAGTCTGTTGATCGTACTGATGCTGACGAAACCTATGTTCTAACTATTGAGTCTTTGGATTCTGCCGGGGCGAACCAGTTTACTCAGCTAACAGCGCCTTCTATTACTGAAGCGGGTAACTATCGTTTCTTGATCGACGGCGAAACGGCTGCGAAGTTCGATGCTGATGCGGCTAAAATCCGAGCAGTTATGACGATTGGCGGTACTTCACCATCAATCAAGTACGGCTGTTGGGTGATGCCTGCATACGGTGTAAGTGGTCGCGCTTAATATCTGACTGTGAACAAGGGGTGTATATCACCCCTTGTTTTAGCGAGGTGATAAAATGAAAACACTTTATGGTGAGAATGGCGAAGTGGTTAATGTTCGTCACGAAGTTGATTATAAAGAGTATTTAGCGAGCGGCTATTACTCGGAAAGAAAACCAGAAGTTAAAGAAGAAAAGCCTAAAGCAACTCGACAATCTAGACAGCAATCTTTGCCAGATCAAGAGTAATGTGATATGCTATAATAGCCCTATAAACTAATATAGGGCTTTAGCATCATGGCGTATATAAAACCTAGTATTGCAACACCAGTTGCTGATCCTGTTACTATTGACAATCTCGATCCTGCTTATCCCCGCCTAACCGTCGGCCTATCTTTCTTCGACGATGCGGCGCTAACTATCCCGTCTGCTTCACCTGTCGGTTCGTTCGCTGTTGAAGGCATTGTACAGGGCGGTCAGACTTATACTGCTTTCGCCAACTCTCCTGTAGATGTATCGGTTGACGGCGCTTTTGCTTCTGCTGCTTCGCCAATAAAAACCGTTCGCGTCACACCAACTGGCGCATCTGGCGCATCATACTATCAAGTAACGATCACCGCTAATAGGTCGTAACTATGCCGGTATTCGATCCAGCTTTTGATATATCATACGAGGCGGGAAGTTTTCCTCCGGCTTTTGAGATTCCGACGTTTCCAGCATCGGTGCAGCGCTACATTACGTCACTGAGTGCTGCGGGGTTGATGTATTATTCGCTGAATGATCGTGTGCTGATCAACTCTGGTGATGATTTCGAGTTTGAGTCAGACATTCTGTTCGATAGCAACGGGGGGCACGTATTAACAGAAAAAGGTGGAGGCACATCCAGATTTGCATTCGCATCTAATGGGGATGTGTATATAGGTACATTGAAAATAGGAACAATCTCAAACCTTGGGGTCTTGTCTGACAATAAACTGCATAAAATGGTTGTTCGACAAATATCTAATATATTTACAATAAGTTTTGACGGTAATCTCGGGTTAACGTACAACCAAGCAATTCCAGTTTTGCGTATTGATGCGCTTGGATCATCAATAGACGTAGCAACAGGCATCCCGTATTTCAGCGGGATACTTAAGGACGCTAAAATCTGGACAGGCGGCGACAGAAACAATGGAACGTTGCTGCATATGCCGATTGATGAAGACTGGAAAACCTCAACAGACCTGCACGACGCTGAGGGTAATGTTGTTGGATCTGCTATCAACATTACAGAAAATGAAGCAGATTTCTACACGCTGATTGATGACGGAACAGCTTGGCAGAGTGCAACGCGAACTATCCAGATCGCCGGAGGCGTCTAATGTGGAGCATCTATAAAACTGAGCAGCGTAGTGTCGAGGGTAGCGAGGCTTGGGAGTTATCTAAGCGATTTCCGTTTGCGGGCAGTCATGACGGGGTTAATACAGTGTTTGTTGCGACACTGCCTGACGCTGTTGATCCGTTCATATTGCCTAGCGAGCTACCCAATGGAGACGCATTGTCTAATGATGACCAAGCCGTTATTGCTGCTAAGTGGTTGTATCTTCAATCAGATAAGGCACTGTGGTTAACAAAGTCGCAAGCTCTAATGTTGTTCGAACACCCAGCACACAGGCTATGGTGTGCTAAGTATAACAACGATCAATCAGATCAGTTTGAGTCAGACTATAATTATGTGGGTGACTTCTTGCGATCAGTGAATAGCGCTGTGCCATGGCCTGAGTTCTCAGTACAGCTAACACCAGAATCCGCTCGCGGACTGATGCTGCAAGGCTTGGCGCAGGCATGATGTTAAATTATACTAAAGAGGTTATGATATGAATTTCGGAACAGCATTTGGCGGAACAGTACAGCCGATAATATCAAAGTCAACGCTAGAGCAGTACATTGATCAAGGCGTCGGCTATTCGTTGTCTATTGAAGTAGAAGTTGTGACAGGCGCAACAAAACACTATGCGCTTAGAGTCCCTGCTGGATATAATGTTGATATTGTATCTCGTAGCGTATCGACTGGCGGCGGGTTGCGATACAAGCCGATCAAGGGCGCGACTTTTACGTTAGGCTCTGAGATTGTTGGTGCTATTACCAATCTAAACGAGCGTATAGGCACGGCTTCGCCGGTTGCTATTTACGATGCTACTGGAGTCAGTGGTGGTACTGCGTTTGATATAATTAGAACTCCATCAACTCAGGGCAGCTCAGGCAACCCAGTAACGTACTCGGCAACCGGCTCAAAGCGGGCGCTAGAATCTGACACTGATTACATTCTTGAATTTGCGAATATAGATAATTCCGACATATGGTGCATATATTCGCTAGTATTTACCGCAGTGAGCGCTTAGCATTATGAGTGACGATAATCGCATGGAACGAATGGAGAAATTGATGGATAACTTGTCCGGCAAAGTAGACGAAGTATTGTCAGTGCTGGGCGACATCAAAGCCAATGAGCGCGTGAATGCGCTCAAGTTCCGAGACATCGATAAACGTCACGATGATATTCATGAAGACTTGAAAGAGTTTAAGCGGCATGTGCGAGAGACTTATGCGCGGCATGATCAAGTCGAACCTTTGCTTAAGGCTAAAAGCTGGATAGTGAAAACCGTGCTAGGCGCTGTGTTTGTTGCACTTCTGAGCCTAGTAGTGTACCAGCCAGCTATTATAAACAAACAAGACTCACAAAGAACACCGAAGGCACAGAACACAGAGGGTAAGTAATGAAACTGCTTATCGCTGTAGCGTTTGGGTTGTTGATTGGTTCTGTTATTGCTGAGTATTCAACTGTTAGAGCAGTGTGTAATGACGGATCGTTGAGCCAATCCGTCGGTAGGGGTACTTGCAGTCATCATGGGGGCGTTAAGTATACGCCCATGCGGTGACGTTGAAAACCTTTTCTTCACCGTCGATGGTCAAGCAAGGCCATTCCCACCGGTCGCGTGATTCGATAATCCTAGTACGTTTTACCTTCCGCAACTCGCCCTGATCTGTCTTAATCCAAAGCCAGAACACGTCGGAGATTGGCGGAAGTGTGTTTGTGTTTAGGTGCATTGTTAATGGCTCCCCCTCAGCGCTTTCTCGCGCTTCATTTTACGTTTGGCTTCTGCTTTTTCCAATGCCATAGCTTTATCTGATTCTGATTGCTCGGGCTTATGATAAAGCTTGGCCTTTGGTATGTTGCTTGTGCCTGATAAAGTTAGTCCTGCCGCTATCAATGCGTGCAGTAGTGTTGAGTTGCTCATTTTTCACTCCAATGCCATATGCCGACGATGTATAAAACAGCTAATTGATGTCCCGTTATTTCTAAAAATCTATGAAATGTTGTATAGTTTATTAGATTTGATAATAAAATACACACGACTATTATTAAGTAGTTTCGTATTCTCATTATTGCTCACCGCCCAACAGATTTCTCATATACTTGCTGTTTATATTGTGCCTTTTCTTCCCAATAATAACAAGCCCTGTTGACGGGTAATAATTTATCTTTTTGCCATTAATATACCTATACCAATGGTATATCGTATGCTGACTCCATCCTTCTGGATTTGCCTTTTCTAACCGTTTTTCTTTTGATTGTTTTTTTCGCTCTTTCATTAACGCGAACGTTTCTGCTAGATCACCCATGTCTCAACTCCATTCTGTGCTAATATACCCATAACAATACACGGAGTATAAATCAATGTCAATACTTATTGATCACGAAGAGTCAGAAGAAGCGTATAGCGAGATTGCGTCGCTGCACTTGTCGCCGGAGGAAATGCTTGTTTGCTACAATACTGCACTTGAAACTGCTCGGTTGTTAGCTGAGGATATGGGATATTCTATAGACATGCCGTTCTTAGAGCATCACACGGTGCATTGACATGGCGCATGTTGAGCTTAAGCTAAGCGTCAAATTCAAGTGGTGGTGGAAGCTGTACATTATCGGCGTTGTACTATTCGCAAAAGCAACAGGGATGAGGCCTGATCCGGTTAAGATCAGGCACTACTCGCAGAAAGCTATGAAGTTTTATGCTAATGGTAGGCGGGTTGATATAAGGCTCAACTAATATCAAGCCCGTCGCAGATGATTTTCTCTAACTCTGCTTTGCGCTTGAATAGCTTTTCTATCTCATTGTTAACTTTTCGCATCTCGTTCACTGCGTCGATTAGATCGTCTGACTCATCATCTGCTAGCGCTTGGTCGATGGTTAGTAGTTTTTCTGGGTGTGATTCAAAGTAAGAATCAGCATAGTATATGCCCTCGCCTCTTACTCCAACATATTTCCAATCCCTCCAGTTCGTCATAATTGGTGCTGATGAACCATACTGTGCATTGATCTTATCTCTAATTCTGCGATATTGATATCCACTCATATCAGATGTCTTTACATGATGATTGTTTTCAAGTTTCATAACTCTTCTCCTAGCCATTCTTTGATTTTAAAACATTTATTTAATTTGTCATGAAATTACTCTGTGGTGTATCGCCTGTTTTAAGGATATACACTCTTATTGCATACTTAATTAGAACAAAGCTTGTAATTAATGGGCATATTAAAATTACGCCTAGGTTTAGTACTGGTATAAAAGAAACTATTATCCCACCACCTTGCTCTCGATCATCAACATTAAGGTAAATATACACCTTCTCTTTGTAGTATAAACTCAGCAAAGACAGTAAAACAGTAATTATATAAAACATTGTAAAACTCATACCCTAACACTCCCGTCTCGTTTAACGTATTTGCCTAAGAATACATCCCATGCCTCGTTGCCGTCAAGCTTTAATAGCTCTTGATCTGCAATTTCTGTTGTTCTGCATAATGCAGCGCCTACAGTAGGCGTGTGCTTTAGGTGTTTCTTGATGTTATTTAGTAGTTTGTAGTAGGTCATTTGTTTACTCCACAGTGACTAGAACGTCGACGCCTGAAAATTTGAGTTCTGGCATTATCATTTCAGGGAACCATTCTACCGCTTTAACCTTTAGAAACGGCTCGCAAAATACAGGAACAATATCTCCAATTCTCGGTATGTAATCCATATCTTTGGTTTCCGCTTGACCGAATTGATTTACAAACATTACTTTAGTCATTTTTGATTCTCCTAGTCTTGCCAAGTCATTGGCGCAATGAGCGCCGTGTGTTGGGTTGCTAGTAGCATCCGCTTGAGTCGGTAAAGGTGTCGTTAATCGCCTTCTCCCACTCTCTTTCGCTTAACTTTCGCCCAGCTTTTTTTCTCGCCGCTGCTCTTGGGTCGTAATCGAAATTACCATAAAAATCATCTTCCGATCTACTCTGATCATCAGCATCCATAATATCAAATTCAACTTCATCTACCATATAATTCTCCTGCGCCACAGCGCCAATCGTTATCAACAAGCCAATTTACAGGTTAGCCATACAATTCTGCATGGCGCTTTAATTCGTCATCGCCTTCCAGCCGTTCTATCATTTCCGCAGGTTCGCAACATTCACCCTTCAGGTACACGAAGCACTCAGGGCAGCAACCGCCAGATATACCTACGTTAAAACACTCGCTAGTACCTGATGGGTAATTCCCTGTATTTGCTAATGCGTTGCCATGCTGCAGCGCCTCCTCTTCATTTTGTGGTGGCGCTTCGTGTAGAAGTTTTATAGGGTCTGCTGCATTGCGTTTCCGTGTAGAATACCATCTGCCAAACGATCGTTTATTCTTATCAACTTCTTGATTTATAAATTGTTTCTTATCCATGTATCACCTCTGAATGGCTAGCAAGCTAATTAACAGCGACCGCAAATGTCCAGACGCGTTATCATGAGTGCTATCAATAAGCCAACTATACAGACACTTAACCTAGCTGTCAATATGTTATACTAACGACATTAAAACTTTTCAGGTATTACTCATGGCTGTTGACGCAATCCCAAGCCCTACGGCTAATTCATATTGTTCTAACGCTTATGCTGTAGAAGTTTGGTCTAATGATCCGTATAAGCAAGACTATGCTACGGTGATCAGCGATCAAGACATTGCTACGGTGATCAGCGATCAAGACATTGCGCTCAAGTCAGCAACTGCTCTGTTAGATGACGTGTACGGCGAGAACTACCACGGCAAAATCTACGACGCATCATACGCGCTGTACTGGCCCCGCACGGGCGTAACCGATCCCCGTACCGGACTGGTTAACACTGATTACACGGTATTCCCTATTCAGCTAGCGAGAGCTACTGCGTTGCAAGCGTATCATCTGAGCAAAACTAACCGTCAAGCTGAGCTAGCGGATAGCGTCACCGGCGTTAAGCGCGAGAGGGTAGAAGGCGCGGTTGAAGTTGAATACGCAACACCGGCAGAACAAAAGCAAGCCGAGTATCGCCCCGTTATTCACGAAGAAGTGGCGCGAATCATGGCGCAGTTCGTGACGGGCGGCACTAGCTCATCTATTCAGATTATGAGCAGGGGTTAACATGCCAGCGCTACAGCAACGACTTAAAGGAACGGCTAAAGATCTTATACAGAAATACGGCCAGCTTGTAACCGTGTCGCACACGAGCGGTTCAGTCCGCAATCCGGTCACTGGTGAGTATTCAACAGGGGCAGACGTTGAAGAAACCGCTTATGCTGTATTCTCGGCAGCAACAAAGAACCGCATTGATAAGCTCGGCATACGATTCACTAGCGACGACGCAGCGATTCAGACTGTTAAGCTAGCACATATTGAGTCAGAGTCAGGCGCGGTGTTAAAAGTCGGTTATAAGGTAACGGGTGCCGAAGGTGTAACGTACTACATCAACGGAATAACGCCTATCGACGATAACGACGGTGGCACGATCATCAACATAGTAGCGCTGAGGGTGTAAAATGGTATCACTACAACAGTTAGAGAGCGCGCTAGACTATCGACTCAGCCTAATGTCTGGGTTGCCTGATGTGGCTTATGCTAATCCACCTGATGATGAGTTGTACAATCCCGTTATCGGCACGCCTTTCATAGTACCTGCGACGCTGAACAACGACGGAGAATTGCTTACAATCGACGGCTTAACTGATCGTGTTGGTGGGATTTACAACATTGTTTTGAACTATCCGGGAGGGCAAGGCAATTACCCGATCAACACAATGGCTGACATGATAAAGCAGCACTTTGCCGCAGATCGGTATCTCTCTGGCGGATTGCGAATCCTGAATATATCTAAGTCACCAAACATCAAGCAAGGAGCGTGGAATACCTGCGCTGTTCGCGTTTTCTTCGAGGCCGTAGCGTGAAGAAAGTCGGCGCTCAGTTGGCAGAGATAGCGCGACTGAGGGGTATGGACTTGCTAGAAATGGCGAAGCTAACATCTATAGACCTAGTAGAGACAACTACTAAGCGCACGCCGGTAGACGAAGGCGACCTTCGCGGCTCGTGGCAGCCAACTATCGGATCACCCGCAACTAGCGACATCGAGAACGTAGACACTAGCGGCGGTGCAACTGTAGCTAAAGCGGTGAACGTCATTAAATCTATGAACGACGGCGATGTTTTCTACTACGTCAATAATAAACCCTATGCCGTGGTGGCAGAATATGGTCTGTGGGGAACCGGCCCATACGCGACAACAAAAACAACCCGCGACGGCTACAGTATTCAAGCGCCTTATGGCATGGTGGGCGTAACTGTAAGCGAGTTCCAAGCTAAAGCTGACAAATGGATACGCCACATCAAGTCTAAGCAAAAGCCCGTTAAATGATATGTTATAATGTAACTACTATTAATAGTAAATTTTAGAGGTTATTATGGCTGTTGAAGGCTCACTCGGAACGACGTTCCACATTTCGGC
>Ga0193962_1000975_pt1 | contig 13346 bp, 20 predicted proteins | sample FB_5_MG_FD_140335 | JGI IMG/M metagenome (GOLD analysis project Ga0193962, IMG submission 140335) | Microbial mat bacterial communities from the Broadkill River, Lewes, Delaware, United States - FB_5_MG | ecosystem: Environmental > Aquatic > Freshwater > River > Microbial mats | place: USA...
TACTTTTGTTCAATCTATAACTAATCCCCTTAAATTTATATTACCACATGATAAGGCTAAAAAATTATTAGTCATATTATTTGAAGATATAAAAGGATATGAAAGATAAGATTAATTTATATTTAATAAAAGGTAAATTAAATGTCTAAAATACCTAACATTTTTAATTTTCAAGTTTTTTTTTATATTAACCCATCTTTATCAGATGATAAAAACTTTATTAAATCTTTTGATTTTTTATATGATGGAATGGATATTGACTCCGATGAATATAAAACTTTCAAAGAAAATTATACTGATACTGTTTTTGATTTAATAAAAAAAGAAACTTCTGCTAATGTTAATAAATCTAATTTTGCTAAAGAATATTTATTTGAAAGAATTGAATTAACTTATATTAACGGTTCTATAACAGTTATTAATGATTATATGCCTAATGTTAATCGTTATAAAGTTTATGGTAAAAAAAGGTATATGAAAATTTTAGAAGCATCAAATAAGTATTTTGATTTATTTAGAAAACCTTTGTTGGAACAAACTTATTTCCACCAATATTTTACTTGTTCTTGTTGTGGTAAAGAACATCCTTCAATAATACGTTCTTACAAAGAAACTTGTATTTATTGTAATGATGAAAATAGAGAAACTCTTACATCTTTAAAAAATTATGATAAATTTAAAAGAATGATAAAAACTTTATATCGCCTTGAGCTTGATAATAATATATATAATAAAGGTATGATTTCTGTTCTTGAAATGAATTGTAAAATTAATGATAAACAAGAATTATTATATCCTGATATTGATATTGATGAACATTTAGACGTAGGTAGTAATTATATGTGTGGCTCTGACATTGAATATTGGACTGAAACTATTCTTAAAAAAAATGCTTTAGAAGATGATATATGGATTAACACCTCTTTTGTTTGTGATGAATACACTTTATATGATGAAAATGAAATTGAATTATTAATTGATGCATTTATATTGAGAAATAATAGTTAATTGTATTTTTTTAAGAAATTTGTTATAATTATATTCTCTAAGGGTTTTACGACTCTTAACAAAATTAATAAGGATTTATTATGATTAAAACTTTGGACATTGAAGTTCACGCAACTTCTGTATTCGGTGGTTGAGGTGATGATTAATAGAGCATAGGTTATGCTAATCCATTAATTTAATTATCAGAAATTTAAATAGGTTATTTCTAATAACCTATTTTTAAAGAGGAAACTAAGTCATGCCTTCGGGAAGTAGTAGAATAGTACTAAAAGTTGACTTCCCTCTTTTTTATTAAGATTTTAAAAATGTTTCTAAATCTTTTACCCATCCATCTGAACAAAAATCATATAAAATCGCACTTTCAACTTCACATATTTTTAATGTTTTATCTTCTATTTTACCTGATGAACAAATAATTGATTTCATTTCAGGATTAGGTATCTTCCTAAAAACTAAATTCGTTAAAACTGTTTCCCCACCATCAATTTCAACATCCCAATCTTCATTATCTTCACGTAATGGCATTTGCATATCTTGAATATGATAATCAAAATGATTTTCTAAAATAGTGTGAACTGTTGTTATTGCTCTTGTTTCCCTAGTAATTTCTGCATCAGGATAGACACTTAGTACCACTTCTTTAATATCATTGTATTTATCTTCTGTATCTTCAGAAATTATGATTTTTTTAACCATATTAAGCCTTTATATTATGTATTTATAATTAATATTATTACATAATTAAACTTAATACTTTATAAAGAAATAATTTTTATATAGAAAATTCTAATATAACTGTTTCTTTAGGAACATATATTCTTCTTTTTTCTTTAAAATCACATTTGTCTATTACTTTATACATTAAAGACATCTTGCTTAATTCTTGCCCATCAACACAAGTTTCAATTTCTATTTCAGGCTTTCTATCATTTGTTTCAAAAATTTCTGTTTTAGTAGATTTTATAAATTTTTTTACTTTCGCTCCATTTTCTTTATGAATAAAATAACTATATTGAGGTGTACTATTAATATTCCCACTCCCTAAAAAGAAACTTCCTTTTATATTCGAATCACCATTTGATAATGAATAAATCTCTTCTTTATGAATAGTTATCTCTTTTTTTTGTGGCATCTTTAATTCCATTTGTGAACTTAATACTATTCCACTTAGAACCAAAGATGCAATTATACCACCTATCATACTTTCCATCATTAATCCAAATACTATAAATAGAACCAAAGTTGTTATCATTTATTTACCTTTTTATTTTTATAATATCAAAAAATTTTTTTAAATCAAAATATCAATATAAATATGCTTATTCTTATCTATTTTTAAGTCAATGTATAGTACAATAATATATATACAAAAAAGGGGATTTATGCTTAATTCATATGATAAAATTGATACTAATCACAAACAATTTAATATTCAAAAAAGAAAAATTCTTAAATATATTGAAAAATTATCTCAAATAATTATTGAAAAAACTGATTATAAGTTACCTACTTTAGGTTATAATTTTGGTTTAAAAATAACTGACTCACAAACTGCTTTAGGAGCTTGTGTTTTAGATTATGATTCTTCTGATGAAAATGATATTTTGTTATGTTTTGATAGATATTTATTAACATTTACTAAATCTTATTATATTGAACATGTTGGTACACATGAATTTTGTCATGCTATTGTTGAATATAATCATTATTTAAAAACAGGTTCTAAAGAAATTAATATAGGGCATGGAAAAGAATGGCAAGATTTAATGATTTTATTGGGTCAAGACCCTGTTGCAACTTATGAAAAAAATAGTATTATTAGTAAGTATGTATCTATTTTACAAGGTACTAAAACTAAAAAATATTTATGTTCTGAATGTAAAAAAGAATATTATATTGATATTAAATTTCATAATGATTATATGAAAAAATTAGTTCCAATTGTTAAAAACAATGATTTTAAAAATGCTTGTGTTATATATTCTGAGTGTTGTAAAGAAAGTTTTTTACTTCCTTATGATTTTGGTAAGAATTTTCAATAAATTAACCTGTTTTTAAGCTAATATATGTAATAATTATAATATATAAATTAAAGGGGTTAAGATGAATAAATTAGGTCACCAATCACAAGCAACTGCACTTTTACCAACTATTATTTTAGGTTCAGCTTTTTTACAAACTACTCAATATAATAATGAAGTATCAGCAAATATTGCTATTTTTATGAACAGTTTTTTAAGTACTAATTTAATTATTGTAGCAGTATCAGTATTAGCTTATTTTATAGGTAGTGTAGCTATGGATTGGATTGATTTTAATATCTTAAAACATCTTGCTTCTAATAAAGAAGACCACACAACTTTTCATAGACAAATCACACATGGTTTCTTTCCAAATTTAGCTTTGTTAGCTTTATCAATTTATTCAATTGAATATTTTAACAATGCTTGGGCATACGTAGGTGTATTTTTCATGATTGGTGTTTGGACACATTTAATTATGGATATGTTAACAGGTTCTATCCCGTGGTTCTTTTATTCAGATTATAGGTCAAATTGGGGTAGAGTAGGAATTAATAGAATTATGCCAAAAATTTTAAGACCTATTTTTAATGAGTTTTTACCTACAATTGCTGACAAAAAAATAACTGTTTTAGGTATGTATGCAGTAGGAATTTATTCTTTTGTTTTATTTGGTGGTTTAGAAACTCTTACAAGATTGTTAGGATAAGGAATTATAAAATGATTAGTCATAGATTAGTTTATTCAAAAGTTTCAAAAAATTCTTTTAAAGTTGTTATAAATAATTTAAAAGTAATTTATGGAACTTCTATTCTTGATGTTTTTGACAAAGCATCTAAGTTTATTTACACAAAACATGGTATTAGAAAGGTTTAAAAATTTTTTTTAGAGAGAAGTAGATTCAAACTACTTTCTCTTTTTTAAGTTTCTTCATAGTTTTTTCTAACCTTTTTATGAAGTCTTCTCTTTTTTCTTCTTTATTAAATTTAATTTCTTTACCTATATTTACATTGCCCACAAATGGAACAAATAATGCTTCGTTTTTAGGTAGTGATTTACCCATTCCTTCCATATAAATAGGTATAATTTCTACATCAGGTTTATTTTTAGCAATATGATGAATTCCATTTTTAAATGATGTTAGCTCTTCAGGATTACCTCTGCTTCCTTCAGGAAATATAATCACTATATTACCTTTATCTAATGAATCATAAATACTTTTTAATGGGTCTTTTTCTTTTACCTTTCTATCAAGAGGTATAATATCTAATAAATTTTTACTTATCCATGATATGTATTTATTTGAATAAAAATAGTCTTTTGCACCTACGGGCTTTACTTTATCTATTATTTTGTTTGGAAATAAACTCATTATAAACAGAGTATCAAGGTGACTATTATGGTTTGCTATAATAATCTTAGGATTTTTACCATTAGGTAACCTTTCTTTGTTTTTAATATTTAAACCCATAGTTAATATTAAAAAAGGTTTTACGATTATTGTAAAAAATATTTTTTTAAGACTCATATTTATCCTTTATGCTATTTGATATAAATAATTGATATAGTGAAAAAATAAAGGTGCAGTATATATTAAACTATCAATTCTATCGTTTATACCACCATGCCCTGCTAATAAACTACCAAAATCTTTAATACCTAAATCTCTTTTTATTGATGATATAACAACATCGCCAAAGAATCCACCTATAGATATTATTACACCTGCTATAGTTGTTTCTATTAATGTAAATGGTGTTAAAAATGATAATAACATTGAAAGTATAATAGTTGATACCATTCCACCTATAAACCCTTCAACCGTTTTGTTTGGACTTACTTTTGGTATTATTTTAATACTTCCTAATTTTTTACCCCATATATATTGAAACACATCATTACCCTGCGTTAATATTAAAAGGTATAATATTAATTCAACACCTATTATATCTTCATTAGGTCTATTAAATGTAACTAAATAAGCTATATGTGAGAATAAAAATACAAATAACATCAATCCCCATTGTATTGAAGCAGTATTCTTTATAAATCCTTTAGTTTCTCCTATCAGTACTTGCCTTAATGGTAAAAACAAAAAAGCATAAATAGGTATCCATATAAGGAACATTGTAAACCATTCTATTGCTATAAAGTAGTATTGAGGTATGATTGATATATATGCCCAAAATATTATTCTTCTATCTGATTGTCTAGCATTCAGGTGAGATACATATTCTTTGAATGCTAGATAACTTATTAATGCAAAAAATACTATAGTTGCGTTAGTTCCTATTACTAAGAAAAACAAAAGAGTTAATATTATTATCCACCATGTATTAACACGGTCTAATAATTCCTGAGTACCTTTAATTCTAAATAATTGATTTTCTTTATCACGTAATAAATAACTTGCTACGGACAATGTAAAAATTAATATTATTGATATGATTAAAAAATTAATAGTAATCCCCATTTTTTTCTCCATTTTTAATTTTATATAACCTTATATTATCATATTTTTTTTAATTATTACAAATAAAATAATTATATAATTATATATTCATTTTTTTATACTTTTTTAAGGTAATTTATGCCATAATAAACCATATATAAATAAAAGGTTTCATATGTCTAATTTTAAAATATCAGGTCTTAATGTAACGTCTACATCAAGAGATATGGTCTTAGATGGTAATTGGGAAGATGGGTTAAATTATTTGTTAGAATCATTTGAAGGAATGAGCTATGAATATGCTATTGAAATACTGAGTGGTATTGCATTTATTGATGATGATTTAGAATTAATATATATTAAAGATTTAGATAAAAATTCTCCTTTTATAGAACCTACAAATACATATATTGAAAAAGTAAATGATTTATATTATGGTTATATTAGAGAAAATGGAACATGGTATAAAGGTGTTTCTTATCACGACACAAATTTTCAAGATGATTATTATTTATTGAGACGTGATTATTTAATACAACCTAGCTTCATATATTTTAATACAGTTCAATTAGGGTATCAATGTGCAATGATTCATAAAAAAGACAATGAAATAATTAAAATGGTGAAAGAATATTCTTTTTCTGATGTTGATTCTTCTTATTGGTACAAAGATAGTATTTATGTATATTTTGAAGTTGCAGGTAATACACCGCCTATTTGGTTACAATCTAATTTAAAAAAGAATATTAAATTAAAATCTATTAATATTCAAAAGATGAATTTACTCCCTAGAGGAAATGATAATCATATTTCTAATTCATATCCTTCTAATATTGATTTTAAAGCAACTGTTGACGAACCTTTGAAAAAAGATTTCATAGAAGCTAATAAAACTATTGTTGATGACACTATTTCTTTTGATAATAAAAAATTTGAAAATTTGAAAAATATTATTTCTGAAAAAAACTTACCCTTTGGTGTTTTTGACATATATTATAAAAATAAAGTTTATTTTATACCTCGTATGCCATTTCTTCATTGGATTTATTCAACATTTAAAAATTATAAAAAACCTGATTATTTAAAAGATTGGAATTTTGTCAGTAATCCAAATATGAAAATGGATAATGATAACCAATACCATACAGATTGGATGATTGGAGCAGATATTCCATTTGAACTTTATTATAATGATATGGTTTTTAGAGACTTAATTTTAGATTTGGTTCAAAAATCTTTAAATAATACTAAAGACAACCAAGTTTTTGTAATTAATCAAACAAGTAGTAAATTTATTGTTACTAAAATTGTTAATAAAGAACCTGCTTTAGGTGAATCAATTATTTTAAACAATGCTTCAATGGAAAATTATGATTTAGTTAAAAATTCATCGTGTATTATCGCAAAACAAGGTGGGACTTTATCTCATTTATCAATAAATGCAACTGAAAACTCTATTCCTTTTGTGATTATCCCTAATGAAAATATTAATGAGGGTGATACTCTTTTTATTGATTTAGAACAAGGTGTTTTTTATAAAAAAGAAGAAGTTGGAAATAAAGCATTTAATTTATTAATAGCTGATAAAATAGTTAATGTACCTTCTTTTGAAATAGTTGACAGTAATAATAATGATGTTTTTTTGACAACTGATACTTATATAGTAAGAAGTACAATGTTGGACGAAGACTCAACTAATACTTCGAATGCAGGTCAATATAATTCTGATATGTTTGTTACACAAGAAAATCTTTCAAAATCAATCTCAAAAATTGCTAATGAAAAAAATAAAGCCATAATTCAATGTATGATTAATGCTGATTTTTCAGGAGTTGCATTTTATAAAAAAGGTATATTAACTTTAAATTATGCTAAAGGATTAAACGAAGTCGTTACTAATGGTTTGAGTGATGTAAGTTCTTTTTCTTATGATGGTAAAAATATCACTACTGATTTTAAAGAACAAACTAAAATTTATACATTTGATGGTTTAGAAGATTGTTCATTTAACGCTATTATTGACGATTATGAATCAAAAATAATAGCTGTTTATAAAGCCATAGTTAACATTAAAACATATTTAAGTTCTGTTAATATGGATTTTAATCTTGATATTGAATTTTGTTTTAAAGATAATAAACTTTATATTTTACAATTTAGACCTTTAATATAATTTTTGACTTTAACTTTCAACATTTGGTATTATCTTTGAAAATGTTGCTTAAGGATAATACTATGGATGATAGTAAAAGAAGACCATTAAAGGTTAGAGAAACTGATTTAGCACAGTCTACTGCTAAAAAATTAAGTGAAAAAGATATAACCCCTAATATGATTTCACTTTTAAGTATATTTTTTTCACTAATAGCAGGAGTAAGTTTAGCTTTTGTGAATTCAACTAGTTCAATTTCTATTAATATCTTTTTACTTTTTATTGTTGCATTTGGTATCCAAATGAGATTGTTATGTAATTTATTTGATGGAATGGTAGCTGTAGAGGGCAATAAATTTACTAAAAGTGGCGAGTTATACAATGATATACCTGATAGAATTTCTGATGCTATTATATTCATAGGACTTGGTTATTCTATATCTCATATACCTTTTGCAATTGAATTAGGTTATTTAACAGCTATATTTGCAATTTTAACAGCTTATATAAGAGTTTTAAATATAACTATGGGTTCTTACCCTGATTTTCAAGGTCCAATGGCTAAACAGCATCGTATGGCTTTATTAACTTTTTCTTCATTATTATGTGTTTTATCTTTTTTTATTATAGGTGATGCTGATACTTTATTGTTGGTTACTTTATTGGTTATATTATTGGGTTCTATATTGACTTCTTGGAAACGTATTTATAGTGCTTATAATTATTTAGAAAAAGATAAGAATTAACTCTTTTATCCTTAGACTTAAAGTCTTTTTAAGTCTTTATTTGTTATCATTGTTAAAAATTTTAACTATAAGGACTTAAATGATAAATTTTATTGCTGAATATGAAAAATCTGATACTCTTTCTAAACAACATGTTGAATATGTTGTTATTTACGAAGCTAATTCGAACCCTCAAGTACCTAAAACACCTTTAAAAAAATATGAATTTAATAATATGTCTGATTCTTCTTTTTTTAGAGAAATTTTACCAACTTTACCTTTAAAAAATATTTCTGATGTTGATGAACTTTATTTAAATGTGAATAAATTTTCAGAAACACTTTCTAAAAAAACTTCTGATATTCAATTTACTATTCTAACTTGGTCTTTTTTTCCATTGATTAATTCTGATGGAGATAAGATTGATGCAACTGACACAAAAATAATTATAGGATATGATGAAGGTCTTTCTGAAAATATTAGTTCTTTTGCACTTAAATTAGAAAAAGTGGATAAAGATGGAAAAAGAATCTCATCTTGCGTTGATTTTTTTGAATATGAATCTATGCTTGAGTTAAATTACAATTTAAAAACTATTAATAGTTTTATTAACCTTTTAATATTTAGAAATTATCATTGTTCAAATGCTTCTTTAAATTTAAACAATTTATCTGATGACTTTGATAATGAGTTTTTAAAAGAAGTTAATAATTTTAATGTAATTAATAAACGAGACTTATCATTCTTTCTTGATATTGATAAAGAAGGAGTTTTCTCTTTTCTAAAAGATATTGAATTAGGTAAATTAGATTATCTATTTATAGAAGATTTGTATGAATCTAAATACACAATTATTGATAGAGATAATATTAATATCTTAGGACGTGGTTAATATTATTTTAAGTTAAATATAGGTATTATTTAACTTATAAATATAGGGGGAGAATACATGTCTTTAAAAAAAATTAAACATGATGGGAAATCTTTTAAAGAACATAATTGGAAAGACCCAATTAATAATTTTAATGGAGCTATATTAGCAGAAGTTAATGGTTATTTCATAGGATATGTATTACATTTTGGAAATCAAATACCTGATGCTGTTCAATGGGATAAAGAAGGTAAATGTTGGGTTGATTATCATAATACAGACCCTGATTATAGATTATACAAACAGGATTAATTAATGAATAATTACTATTTTAATAATATTTTAGAAAAAATTAAAAATGCTAAAGCATTGGATATAGTAGTTCATAATATTTTAAAAAATAACCCTTCTTTATTAACAAAAATAAAATTTATTGATTATAGTGAACTTAAAAGTGTTTATAAAGATGATTCTGAAGAAATATCTAAAACTCTCTCTGATTTGATAAAAATTTATAATATGGATTTAAATATTTCTTTCTATAAAATGTTCCATAATAAATTATTTATACCCATTTTATTAAGTCTTTTCTTTTTAATTGTAGCGTTAGTTCCATTTACATTTTATCAAATACAAGAACTTGCTCAGTTTAATACAACTGTTAATAATTTTTTATCAATAATTTCATTTAATTATTTAAATGATGTTATAAGTATTGAATTTACGAAATTTGATACTATTTTATTTTGTTCTATAAATTTATTAATAGGTTCATATTTTTTAAACGGTATTTATCATATTCATATTATCAAAAAATATATGATAAATTACAGTATTAATATTCTTGACTCTTTTATCAATCTTAATAATAGAAAAGAAATAGTTGCTTTAGTTGCTTGTATTAATCAATACAAATCTTATAGGGAATTAGATGACTTAATTTCTCAAAACTTAGAAAAGGAAAATAATAATGAAAATCATTAAATTATTAGCATTGGTAGGAATCAGTTTTTTGTTAATAGGATGTAGTTGTAATAAAAAAAATGAAGAAGTTAAATCTTTAGATACAGAAAAAATTATTGAGAGATTTAATAATGATTATGCTTTCTCAGAAAATAGTGTTTTTTCTAATGCAGAAGAAATGTGTTTCGAAATTGACTTTGATGGAGAAGTTAAAAAAGAAGATGAATATGCTTGTATGAAAAGTATTAAAATGTCAGTTAAAAGTGATATTGAAAGATATAATAAGTTAAGTGAATCTTTAAAAAAGCAAGGATTTATGTTTACTAATTATGTAAAAAATTCTAATTTGTTATTAGAAAGTAGTCATTTTTATACTATTGATTTATTAGTTATGAATAACAATCAAATTCTTTATTATAATGATGGTGAACTTATTAATCTTACAGAAAAAGGATATAAATTAATTGATATTAAAGTAGAAGATGGTAATGATTACTATTTTTATTTTGTTGTAAATGATTATGAGTTTAAAAAAATAGAACTTTTTAATTCCCCTTCTTTAATGTTCCTTGATTATATAAAAGAACACTTTGATATAAAAACTAAATAAAAGGTTAATCCCTTTTATTTAAAAGCAAAAAAAATTTTTCAATCTATCCAAAAAAACCCTTATATCACTCTTTGTAAGCCTTATATAACTCTTTTTATATTATAATTTAAATATATAAATACAGGAGTTTACCATGTCTTTTTTAGGATTTGAAATTTCTATTGATGATTTAGAAAATGTTATTAAAAAAAATGATTTAGATTTAGGTTCTTTTGATAAAGAAGATTTATTCACTTTATTAAATTTTGGACTAATTGAGAAAAATGCAATGTACGGTGATGATTTGGATTCCCAAACTGATTATGCTTATGCAGAGATATTAAGACAAATCAAATTATTGTTAAATTAATTATTAAACTTATTTTAAGTTTTCTTTAAATATAATATTAATTATATAAACCTAGGATTTATTATGACAGATGTTCAAAAAATACTTAATCTTTTAGAATTTAATGATGATGATATTATAGTAATTGCTAAATTAATTAATTTACTTAATTTATTTGAAATAACTGATGAAGTAAAAGAATCTTTTTTTCAATTTACTAACAAGTATGATAAAGATGGTCGATGTGAAACCTTTTCTGCTTTTTATAAACGTATGATTTTAGGGGATTTATCTTATAGATTATGTTTTTTAGTTGGGAAAAAATTAGAAGTGTTTGATGCAGAAGATTTTGGTTGTTATTTTCAAGAAAAATGGTTGAAAAATGAAACTAATAACGAATTCTATGATTTCTTTTTAAATAATGATTTTAAGGATATGAATAAAGATGAAATATTTATTTTATTTGAAAAACAATTAAAATCTAATTGGGATGAATACTTAAATTTATGATTAAATTTATTTAGTTTTAAGCCTATATATGTAATAATGTTCTTATAAAAAAATAAAAGGGCATTATTTATGAAAGTTACAATTCAAATTCAATTACTTCTTGAAGCACTTAATAGTTGTTATGTTCCGCTTGGTAAAAGTAGAAGAAAATCAACAGTAGGTGATGATATTGGTGCTAGTTCAAAAACGTTAATGGCTATTACTTATATGGTTGACAGAATAGGTAAAACTAATATTGTTACTATGGATGATATTGAGTCTTGCATTTATCATTGTACTTCTAAAGAGTCACTTGCAAAATCTTTAGTTAAAAATGGTGTTCTTGAAGCTATTGGTGATAGTAAGAAATCTTTTAGAGTGAAATTAGATTCTAATGATATTGAAGAAATTGTTGACTATGAAACTTCTTTTAAAAATGTTGCTAACATGGTTGGTTCTAATAAAGTAAGTAAGGAAAGAGAAAAACTTTTTGAAACTTTCTTAAATGAATTATCTAAAACTTTTTAAAGGTTATTATTATGCCTAGAATTATTGAATGTAATCCAAATACTCTAAAACACCAAAATGTTGATATTTATATTGAAAGTAAAGAAAGAAAATCAGTTTCTCATGTTTGGGAAACTTCTTTACCTGTAGATACAAATAGTATTCTTGAGGCTTTTGCATCAACAGGTTTAATTACTTCTGATGATAAAAATGTATCAGTTATTATATACTCAGACAATCAAAATATTATTGATTCATTTGATTTGATTTTATAAAGGTTACTTATGTCTAATAAACGTTCAAAAAATGATTTAAATAAAAGTTCATTTCATATGAATATAAAAGGGGTTAATTTTAGTGTCGATGTAAATAATCATTTATCTTGGATGCTAAAATATGATGGTTATATTCGTGTTTTTTTAGAAAAAAAAGTAGAACAATTTTATAAAAATAATTCAGATTATGAATATATAATCAGTTCTCATTCTAAACATTGTAATATTGTTATTGATTTTGACACACATGAAAGTAAATTTTTTGCACTTGTTGATAATAATGATACTAAATATTACTTAGGTAGAAAGGTTAATAAATAACATGAAACGTTTTTTATCTAAATTCCAACAAATGTCAGAAAATGAAATTTATACTTACAAAGTATATGGTTTTTTGACTTTTTTATATGTCTTAGAATGTGTTTTTTGGTATTATTTAAAACATGTTAATTATGTTACTGCTCATTTTATTTTTGGAGCATATATGTTAGGTGTTTTAGGTTTTACTGTTATTCAATTTATGAAAAAAGGTAATTCTTTTCAAAAAACACAAGTAGTTTTAATTTTCTTTTTTATTTTATTAACTATTATTTCATTTTTTATATATGATTTAGTGCATTTATTTATTTAGTTTTAAGCTTATATATGCAATAATATCATATATAAAAAAAGGGGCTTATATGTCTAGAGAAAGAACTGACTTTTATGATATTCAAAAAAAATATTTTTGTGATTCACATTCCGTTTCAGCATTAGTACAACACGGTTGTACATATGATTGTAGTTTCAATATTTATGATGTTAAATACATAACAGTTAATAAAAAAGGTGTTATTGTACCATGTGATGAAAATACTATTCATTATGACTTTGCGATATTTGGCATTGACTCTCATAAAAGACTTATTGAAGACATTAAATCATTACGACCTATTTTTAAACATA
>Ga0193962_1000976_pt1 | contig 13335 bp, 13 predicted proteins | sample FB_5_MG_FD_140335 | JGI IMG/M metagenome (GOLD analysis project Ga0193962, IMG submission 140335) | Microbial mat bacterial communities from the Broadkill River, Lewes, Delaware, United States - FB_5_MG | ecosystem: Environmental > Aquatic > Freshwater > River > Microbial mats | place: USA...
AACGTAAGCTCTGGGCTAATCACCCACTGACAACAGAACATTCGGTTTTTAAAACGTTGGATTCATTAATACCACATCTTGAATCGCTCGGTCGTCCATGGGGGATCACCGGAAGCTGTGGCTTCGAGCTAGCGACAGGAATCCCGCAACTAACGCCACGTAGCGATCTGGATTTAATTATCGATGGGCAAACATTGTGGTCTAAAGCTGATGCGTCACGATGGTTAGCGTCTTGGAACGCAAAGGGTTGTCGCTTGGATATACAGTTAGAAACCCCAATGGGGGCCGTTGCATTGGCTGAGTGGGCCTTACGTGATAATCACGTGTTGGTAAAAAGTAATCATGGCCCCTCCCTTGTTAGCGACCCATGGGGCTTAGCCAAGGAGAGCGCATAAATGTTAACGGCATTTACTTTTCCGGGGCAAGGCTCACAGTTTCCCGGTATGTTAAGGGAGAACCTACCCGATGATCCAACCACACACAGCTACTTGAGTCATGCAGAAAGCGCTTTAGGCCAAACCATAACAAGTATTGACTCCGAAAGTGCCTTAAAAGAAACCGTTAATGTCCAATTGGCATTACTTATTAGCGGAGTTATTTGGGGTAAATACCTAATGGATAAAGGGTGCGTACCGGATTATGTCATGGGGTTATCCGTGGGCGCTTATCCTGCGGCGGTCCTTGCTGGTTGCTTGTCATTTGAAGATGCTCTTCAATTGGTATCCTTACGAGGTCGATTAATGCAGACTGCTTTCCCGCAAGACTACGGAATGCTAGCGTTGCTTAATGTAAATCGCACGGTAGTAGAATCCGTGTTAGAACAACAGGTGATAGAGGGTAAGCGCGTTTATTTAGCGAACATTAACGCCGAAGACCAGTTTGTTCTGGCCGGTTATAAACCCGCCCTATTGGAGACCGCCGCCATCATCAAATCGAAAACCCGATGTACCTCTCGCTTATTAGAGGTCGCGGTTCCGTCCCATTGCTCCCTATTAAAAGACCAATCAGAGTATTTGTTGAGCAAATTAGAAAAAACAATAATCAAGCGTCCTAAAATACGCTACATTAGCGCATCAAAATCAAGGTTAATCAACAATATAGACGATATTCGTAAAGACCTTTCTCACAACATGGCAAACCAAGTACATTGGCATGATAGCAGCCAATTGTTGCTGGAGCGTGGTGTGGGACGGGTTGTTGAAATACCACCCGGTTCGACACTAACAGGTCTATGCCGCCGGGTATTTACTCAAGGGCAATGCTTTGCTGCTCAAAGCACGCGCCTCGACACTTTGCTTTATCAGCACCTATAAATCTTTCAACTTAATCTATATGCCTATTTGAGGAGATTAAACACTAAAAACCACTCGCATTAACAACACAAAATTATACAGCCAGAAATAATAGAAATAACAACTGGAGAAAAATTATGATCATCTACGGAGTTGCTCTGCTGTCCGTTTGCACCTTAACGGGCATCGCTATTGGGCAAATGTTAGGCAAACTAATTGGCGTCCCTGCCAATGTCGGAGGTGTAGGTATTGCAATGATCCTACTTATCTTAGCCGGTACATATCTTAAAAAGCGCGACTTACTCAACATAAAAACTGAGCAAGGCGTCGAGTTTTGGAGTGCCATTTATATCCCAATCGTTGTTGCTATGGCGGCAAAGCAAAATGTAATGGGCGCCCTAACTGGCGGACCTATGGCAATTACAGCCGGTATTTTTGCGGTTGTTTGTGGATTTTTGTTAGTACCGGTATTGAGCCGAATCGGGAACGACGAAAGCTCAGATACAACAAAGGCCGTTTCAGTAGAAGCGCCATCGACAACAACCTCTAGCTCTGTGCGGTGATCATTATGTACGAATCTTTATTAGTAGTAAGTAATAAATACAGCTTGGTCATGGGTTTTGCCGTTATTGGATTAACCATGTGGTTATCTTATTGGGTGTCAGGCCGCTTTACTAAAGGCCGTGTTCACGGCTCAGCTATCGCGATCATGCTAGGGTTGTTTTTAGCCTATTTAGGCGGTGTATTTACCGGTGGTGAAAAAGGAATTGTCGATCTTCCTTTGTTATCGGGTATCGGTATTTTAGGCGGCTCCATGTTACGAGACTTTGCTATTGTGGCAACTGGCTTTGGTGTGGATATTGATGAGCTGAAACGCGCAGGTAAAGCGGGTGTTATTGCCTTATTTATGGGGATTTTTTCATCCTTCATAGCAGGTGTTTCCATCGCATTAGCATTTGGATACACCGATGCGGTGAGCTTAACCACTATTGGGGCGGGTGCTGTAACTTACATTGTTGGACCCGTAACCGGGGCTGCTATTGGTGCTAGCTCAGAAGTCATGGCCTTGTCGATTGCCGCAGGCTTGGTTAAGTCGATTTTAGTAATGATATTGACACCTTTTGTTGCGCCCTACATAGGTCTAAACAACTCACGCTCAGCCGTTATATTTGGTGGATTAATGGGAACGTCCAGTGGTGTCGCCGCAGGTTTAGCGGCTACCGACCCTAAACTCGTCCCTTACGGCTGCTTAACCGCTGCTTTTTATACCGCACTTGGCTGCCTACTAGGCCCATCGCTTCTTTTCATACTTATGCGCGGTATGTTTGCTTAAAAAAGTCACGCCTTCAGCCTTGCTTGAGTAATCAAGTAAGGCTGTTTTTTAACGTTTACCGCTCTTGTTTCCGATCATCCTCATATGAACAGCCAATATCCTAGGCTAATAACCATTCCCCAAGACGCTTATAAAGCGCCAATATAAGAAAGAAGCTCTAGCCATTCTTCTTACACAATACTAGCAATAGTGAACCACGATCACTTTATTACTAAAGCGTGACAAGCTCTTTGGATGCTTCTGAAATGGGGTTTACGTTAGTGCCTGATCAGGTAAAACGCTTAACCCGCGAAAACGTAAGCTTCGTTGAAATTACAGGAGACAGCATTTCTGTACCGGCTATTGCGTCTCGCCGCCGTGGTGAGGCACCTAACTCTGTAATGCGTTTAGCAAATACCATTTTGGCTGAACTGGTTGAAAATCGTTTAACTGGCAGGTATCCATAATGGGCGGGATGCGAGGCAATCAGTCAGCGCATTTGCACACTCATCCACTATGTAAGTAGATGAGCGTGATCCAGAATTAAGCCTGAAGCGGCAGTTGCATATGGAAGGTAGATCCAGACTCCTCATCAGATGTCACAGCCATGTGGCCTTGATGCTGTTCAGTGATGATGTAATACGAAAACGACAAGCGTTGACCCGCGTCGACACTTTTCTCTGGTTCTTGATTGCTAAAGAAAGGCTCGAACAAATACATTTGCTCTTCGTTAGATAAGCCTTTGCCGTTATGCTGGACCTTAATCCATAGGTTACCGTAGCACTCTGCTAGCAATAGCTTAATGGTTGGGATAAACGGCTTATCGCTGTTGGTTGTTACCACTTCACTTGCTAGCTTCTCATCTAATGAATGACACGCATTACGTAACAAGCTTAAGAATACCTGCTGCATTTCGGTGATGTAGCATGGCGTGAGTGGCAAGTTTTCATCAAAGTGGCGTTCGATTTTGATACGATGAAAAGGCAATCGTTCAGATACAGACAGAATATCTCCAGCCAAACGCAATGTGTTTTCCATCACATCGACCATATTAACCATTTGCTTTTTCTCTTGCCGGCTGCGGGCAAATGCAAGCAAGTTGTTAATAATGGTGTTTACCTGATCGCCTTTTAACGACATCTGATTGGCTATTTCATCTAAGCGCTCAGCACGTTTGGCGTTTTGTTGCGCATCATCAGAATCGGCATTTGCACGCAACGCACGTTGAAAACTTCGAAGATCAAGCAGAATGCCTTGTAAAGGTGTATTGATATCATGCGCCATGGTAGAGGCCATCTCCCCCATAAACGACATCTTGTCGTTATGAATGAGCATATTTTCTGCCATGGTCTCTTTACTAATGTCATCAATCAACAAAACGACACCACCGTCACTGTTTTCACGTAACGGGTAAATTGTGATGTCAAAATGGGACATACTGCGCAGGCTTTGCTTAATGTGGACTGTGTCTTGGTTTTTAATCGCCTGCTGAATTTGATCAGGAGAAACCGTGGCCGTTGGGTAAGCTTCCCACAATGATTTACCTAAAGCGCGTTCTGCAGAAATTCCTGAGACTTCCTCGGTACGGCGGTTCCAGTGAGTAATACGTCCATCTTTATCTAAACACACTAACATTAGCGGCATCGATGTCAGAATATCGGTGATATACGCTTCCGATGTCATGAGCCGCTTCGTTGTTAATATATGTTGTGCTATTTCTTGCTCTAGTGCTTCGTTACTGGCAAGCAACTTGGTATTTGATTCATTAAGCGTTGCTGTACGCTCTTTAACTCGCACCTCAAGATCATCACGTATGGCGTGCAGTTCTCTATGGGCTTTAAACAACCGGCGGCGCGCAATGAAAAGCCCCAAAATTACCAGTGACAACAAAATTATAAGAATGCTGCTTGAGAAGTTAGCAACATACTGCCAATTGGTACGACCATCTTCATATTTAAAGTATGACACTATTGCAGCTTGAGCAAAGCTAGGCAGCAATAACGAAAAAATGACTAAATAACGCAATTAGAATTCCTTAAAATCGACGCTAGACCTGCATAAATAACCCGTTAACAAGGGCTACACACCAATATCTTCGTTCCAGAGCTCAGGCTTATCTGCAATAAATTGTTCCATGATAGAAATGCATTCAGGATCATTTAGCACGGTAACCTGAACTCCACGTTCTTTTAGATAAGCCTCAGGCCCTTGAAAGGTTTTGTTCTCGCCAACAATGACTTTACCAATACCGTATAACAACACGGTCCCACTGCACATATCACATGGAGATAAGGTCGAGTACAGTGTTGCTCGTTGATAGTCTGCGGCTTTTAAACGTCCGGCTTTTTCCAAACAGTCCATTTCTGCGTGCAAAATAGCACTGCCTCGTTGAACCCGCTGGTTATGTCCAGCGGCAACAATTCGATCATCAATAACTAAAACAGAACCTATGGGTATACCACCTGCCGCCAGTCCTTTTTTGGCTTCATCGATTGCGGCTTTCATAAACTTATCCATAGCGCTTCTCCTGATGACAAAAGAAATAACTGGCTCGTGTTGCATATTGGGAGCAAGTTTCTTAGCGATGTAGTGAAATCAATAGATGTACTCTTACAGGCAGTTAATATATCGATTATCTGTTTAAATTGATAATCTTGAAGGTATTTTTTTGCCTAATATGACTGTTTCCTGAGCTTCTGTGCGGTCTGGCTTGTTACCAAGAGAGCTACGCCCTAGAATAAAGCGATTTTTCATACGAACTGTAAGGGTCTTCACGACATGCGCGCTAGTCAATTTTTAATTGCTACCCTAAAAGAAACACCATCCGATGCTGAAGTTATTAGCCATCAACTCATGCTACGTGCTGGTATGATCCGTAAAGAAGCTTCCGGCCTCTACTCATGGTTGCCCATGGGTTTAAGGACATTGAGAAAGGTTGAGCGAATTGTCCGTGAAGAAATGGAAAATGCTGGCGCTCAAGAAGTATTGATGCCGACAGTACAACCGGCTGAGCTGTGGGAAGAATCTGGCCGTTGGGAGCAATACGGACCAGAACTACTGCGCTTGAGCGACCGTCATGGCCGTGCTTTTTGCATGGGGCCTACACACGAAGAAGTCATCACAGACTTGGTGCGTCGCGAGCTGAAAAGTTATAAGCAATTACCGGCAAATTTTTATCAAATTCAGACTAAGTTCCGTGACGAGATTCGACCTCGCTTTGGCGTGATGCGCTCGCGCGAATTTATTATGAAAGACGCCTACTCTTTCCATGCTGATCGTGAGTCTCTGCAAAATACTTATGAGATTATGCATCAAGCTTATACGAACATTTTTTCCCGACTTGGCTTAGACTTCCGTCCGGTTTTAGCAGATACAGGGTCGATTGGTGGCAGCAGCTCTCATGAGTTCCATGTGTTAGCTGATTCTGGTGAGGACGATATCGCGTTTTCTGATAGCAGTGACTATGCAGCCAATGTTGAGTTAGCTGAAGCACTATCACCTGCTGGTGAGCGCGCTGAGCCAACTATGGAAATGACGTTAGTTGATACACCCAACGCAAAAACTATTGCACAGTTAGTTGAGCAGCATAACCTAGCGATCGAGAAGACAGTTAAAACGTTGATCGTAGCTGCTTCTGAAGAGTCTGATCACTCATTTATTGCTTTACTGGTGCGTGGCGATCACGAGCTTAACGAAATTAAAGCTGAGAAACTGCCAGAAATAGAGTCTCCTTTGCGCATGGCTACAGAAGAAGAAATCCGCGGCTTTATGGATGCAGGGCCAGGCTCAATCGGTCCAGTTAATCTAACAATTCCGTGTGTTATCGATCGTGCTGTTGAAAAAATGTCAGACTTTGGCGCTGGAGCGAATATCGAAGGGAAGCACTTTTTCGGTATTAACTGGGATCGTGATATGCCAACACCAAAAGTCGCTGATCTACGCAATGTTGTGGAAGGCGATCCAAGCCCATGTGGTCAAGGCACGTTACAAATTAAACGTGGTATTGAAGTGGGCCATATTTTCCAATTAGGCACTAAGTATTCAGAAGCGATGAACGCAACCGTCTTAGATGTGAATGGTAAAGCTGTCGCTATGGATATGGGCTGCTACGGCATCGGTGTTACGCGTGTTGTAGCGGCGGCTATCGAACAAAACCATGACGAAAACGGTATTATTTGGCCGGCTTCGCTGGCTCCATTTCAGGTCGCCCTCATCCCTTTAAATTATGATAAATCTGAAGAAGTTCAACAGGTTGCAGACGCCATTTATAGTGATTTAAAAGCGGCAGGCATCGAAGTTATCATGGATGACCGTAAAGAGCGGCCCGGTGTTAAATTTGCTGACGCTGAGCTAATGGGTATTCCTCATCGCCTCGTCATTTCTGATCGCGGTATTAAAGCCGGTGCTTACGAATATAAAGGCCGTCGCGATGATGATAAGCAAGATGTGAACGCAGAAGGCGTTATTGAGTTTCTTAAAGCTCAGCTTTAATTGGTAAAGATAGGCTCAATAAAAAAGCGGTTACTATCACTAGTAGCCGCTTTTTAATAGTGTAGTTATGGAAAATTCCCTTTGCTTAATTAAACCAATCAATTAACTGGCAGGGTCTTTAAACAAAAGGTCCAGTGATACGTCCAGCTCACCCTTTTGAATCTTTTTCACTCTGTCTAAGTGGGTATCCAACGCTATAGGCCAGCCTTTATTCATTATTGCATTGTTCATTGGACTAGGCAGTGGCCAAGGTAAACGATCGCATAATTCACTCAGAGTCAGTGTACTTAGGTCTCGACTTAATAAATATTCGCCCTGATCTGCACGGCGTATAATTTTCTGCTCCATGAGGATCTGCACATAGCTATCCCAACCACTTTGATCTAGGCCTGGAACATTTTGTAATAGCTCATCATCCGATAAAGTCTTCCCACTTTGCTGTGCAACCCATAGGGCATGTAACACTCCCATAATTGTATGTAAGTGGGAAAACTCGCGCGTGCGGTCTAGCGTTTTATAGACAGTAAGAGCTCGTGTTAACTCAGCCCCCAAGAGAATGATGACCCAACTAATGAATATCCAAACAAGAAACAACGGTACAGCTGCAAAAGCACCGTAGATCAGTTCATAGGATGGGAACTGCGTAGCATAGAAAGCAAAGCCTCGTTTAGCCGATTCAAATAAGATGGCTACAACCACACCGCCAATAAATGCATTACGAATTGGCACTTTACAGTTTGGGACTGCGACATACAGCAAGGTAAAAGCGACAGATGACAAAATAACAGGCAAAAACAAGAGTAGCCTGCCCTTTCCTACCAACTCTGTTGCGTCAGATATAAAAGGAAGACTGGCTATATAAGAGGTAACTATTAACCCTAGACCAATTAGAATAGGCCCTAAACTTAGCACCGCCCAATATAGCAGAAAACTAGAAACGCCTTTTCGTTGATCACTCACACGCCAAATTCGGTTAAATGCTACCTCTATATTACGCATCATCATGATGGAAGTCACCGCAAGAAAGCCGACACCAACCCCGGTTAGGCTCTTAGCCTGACCTGTAAATTCTCGTAGGTATTCTTGCATCACCTCCCCTGTGGTGGGGACAAAATTTGCAAAGATCCATCCTTGTATTTCATCTCCGTAACCATTGATAGAAGGGATGGCCGAGATCATGACATAAGTAACCGTCATTAAAGGCACTACAGCAAATAATGTGGTGTATGTCAGTGCCGATGCATTAATTATCCCACCATTGTTAATAAACTGTTTAATGAGATACCGGACAAAACCGACAAAGGTTGAATCCAAAATTGCTTTCATGAAGAGAAATTCCTTTCTGTAACTTTGTTGCACAGAGCTTGGCATATACAATACCAGCTTTGCAGCTTCGCGATTCTTTTACAACCCATGCATTAGAATCAGTGCTTTAGAATCGTCTGACAAGGAATTGATATGAGCCAAGTAACTATTTTCCATAACCCACGTTGTTCTAAATCTCGTGAAACACTCGCACTGTTGACTGATAAAGGTATCGAACCAACTATCGTGGAATACCTAAAAAATGTACCGAGTAAGGATGAGCTGAAGGCCGTCATATCTGCATTACAGATAAGCCCACGTGACTTGCTGCGCAAAAAAGAAGCCGAATATAAAACAGCTGGCGCCGATGACCTTTCCTTAAGCGACGAAGCCATTATCGATATTATGCTTGCTAACCCAAAACTCATAGAACGCCCTATTGTAGTAACCGGAAATAAAGCTCGCATTGGCCGCCCTCCTGAATCAGTACTTGAGATTCTATAATGAGCGCCCCTTATATATTAGTGCTTTATTACAGCAGTCACGGCTCTACAGCAAATATGGCTAAGCACATCGCCCGTGGTGTTGAGCAATGCGGCATAGAGGCACGGATACGCACAGTGCCACCGGTTTCAAGCGTATGTGAAGCAACGGCTCCGACAATTCCTAATGATGGCGATATTTATTGCACAGAAGCAGACCTTCGGGATTGTGCAGGCTTAGCGCTCGGCAGCCCTACGCGTTTCGGTAATATGGCGGCAGCACTCAAGTATTTTATCGACTCAACTAGCAGTTTGTGGATGTCTGGCGCGCTGATTGGTAAACCCGCCTCTGTCTTTAGCTCCACGTCCAGCCTACATGGCGGGCAAGAAACCACTCTGCTTAGTATGATGTTACCGCTTATGCACCATGGAATGGTCATTACCGGTATTCCTTATAGCGAAACCGCTTTACTTACCACCCAAAGCGGAGGCACTCCCTATGGTGCAACGCATGTAGCAGGTCAGGATAGTAAACGTGCCTTGGACTCAGACGAAATTTCACTGTGCCAAGCTCAAGGTAAGCATTTGGCGGCAATCGCCGTTAAATTGGGAGTTAGTCAATGAGCACTCTACAGACCAAGGTTCGGTTAACACGCTTTCTCACTGTGTCGTGTTATGCGGGGCTGCTGATACTCTTTACTGCATGGTATGTCTTTATTCACCCTGTTGGTACGGCCAACCCTTGGGTAATTTGGCTGATTCATTTTCTACCTTTGGCCTGCTTTTTCCCTAGTATTAAAAGCGGTAATCCTCGCAGCCACGCGTGGTTATGCTTTATGTTATTACTGTATTTTAATGAAGCCGTATTAGCCGCAGCAACCAACCCTGAAACAAGAGTATTCGGCTTGATTTACGCTTTGCTTGTGGTTGTATTATTCACAGCCGCGATGATGTACGCGCGCTGGGCTAGCCAATTAGCTCGCCAAAACCTTCCTGCCCAATAAAGGACTAGCATTAACATGTTTGATGTATCAAGAATACGCCGAGATTTCCCAATACTGTCATCACGTGTCAACGGGAAACCTCTGGTATATCTTGATAACGCCGCCACAACACATAAGCCTCGTGTTGTTATGGACAGTGTTGCTCGTTTTTATAAACTGCAAAATAGTAACGTACACCGTGGCTCACATACCTTATCCAATGCCGCAACTACAGAATTCGAGAACGCTAGGAAAATAGCCGCTAGCTTTATTGGTTCTCCCGATCCTGCCCATGTTATTTGGACAAAGGGGGCTACGGAAGCGGCTAACCTATTAGCTTATTCGTTAGGTGATCTGTTAATTAAACCAGAAGATGTGATTCTGGTATCGACGATGGAGCATCACGCTAATCTTGTACCTTGGCAGCAGACCGCTCTGCGCAAGGGAGCTACCCTTATTCCTGTCCCGCTAACAGATGAACAAACGCTAGACATATCTGCTTATGAGTCCCTATTAAAAAAGCATCGCCCTAAAATTGTTGCATTAACTCATGTATCAAATGCACTAGGGGTCATCAACCCCGTCGAGCAGTGTTGTCATTTGGCTAAACAATATCATGCAACAACCGTTATTGACGGCTCTCAAGCTATTGCCCATCTCTCGGTGGATGTTAAGCAATTAGGATGTGATTTTTACTTTTTTTCAGGGCACAAATGTTATGCACCCGGTGGTGTTGGTGTGCTTTGGGGCAAAGAAGACTTACTAAAAGCCATGCCGGTGTGGCAATGTGGCGGAGAAATGATTAAGCACGTCAGTTTTGATCACACCGAGTTTAATGACCTTCCCTTTAAGTTTGAAGCGGGAACTCCTCCAATAGCGAGTGTATTGGGTTTAGCGGCTGCGCTTGAGTACTTATCAACGCTAGATAGACAAGCCGTGCAGGCGCATGAATCGGCACTGCGTCGGTTTGTTGTCGACTCCCTACAACAATACCCGGCTATCAAGGTATATGCCCCATTTGCAGAGAACGTAGGCATTGTTTCGCTGAGCATCAGCGGGCTGCATCATCAGGATGCCGCTTTTCTATTAGATGAACACGGCATAGCGGTCAGGACTGGACACCATTGTGCCATGCCTCTAATGGAGTCTCTTTCAATTCAAGGCACTTTGCGTGCTTCTTTTGCCTTATACAATACACGAGAGGAAGCCGAGACATTTGTCGCACATATTATCGATTTATTGTCTTCTACAATGGCAAGTAACCAACTGATTAAACCAAACAGTGACCAAACAATTGAAGCCACCTTACCGGCCATTAGCTTCCCTGACGCCAACCAGCTAGTTGAACTCGATCAACGTCTTGCAGCTGAGGCACAGCAAAATAAGCTAGCTCTCTTGCTATCCCAAGCTGATCACCCAAGCCTGTTACCCCAATCATACCATTGTGACCAAAACCGCATTAGCGGATGTGAGTCTGATGTTTGGCTGGTTTGCCAGAAGTTTGAGGTTCATGGAGAGCTTTTTTTTAACTTTGCGGTCAACTCTAATGCCAAAATTATGCAAGGCTTATCGCTATGGGTTTTAAGCTTTCTACAAGGTAAGACGGCTTCAGAGATTCAATGCTTCGATGTTACGGAGGCCCTGCATTCTCGGGGCTTGCACCGATTTATCAGCCCTTCCCGCACTAACGGATTGCACGCGATTGTCGAGACAATTAAAGCGTACACTCGCTAGTAACTACCTCCCCAGGGCCTGGCGAACAACAAATTAGAAGGCTGCAATCGCTTGATCTTTAAGCCTCAATAGTCGAAGATTCGATATATCTAGAATATTCAATATTCGTGTATAGCAGCCCCTTTTCATATGCGAAACAGATTCGGCCCTCGTCTTTACTTGCCGATCAACTCTAGAATATTCACTCTTTGCGTTTCAAAGCGCATTTATTTTCGACCAAACAAGCGATGACCACATGAACTTAAATGACGTCAGCCTATTTATACGGATTGTTGAAACCGGCAGCTTTACTTCTGCTGCTGAAAGTCTTGGAATACAAAAATCAACGATCAGCCGTCGTATCGCCCAGTTAGAAGATGATTTAGGCGTCCGGTTGCTGCAACGAACCACGCGCAAGCTCAAGCTTACTGATGATGGTGAAGAACTGTTCTCTCGTTGCCAGCCCTTAATTAATGAGTTAGAAACGGCCCGCGATCAATTATCAGCCACACAAGAAGATCCACGTGGCCGCTTACGCATTACAATGCCGTCTGAGCTAGGCGTATTCATGATGAATGATGTCGTCTCTACTTTTATGCAGCGTTACCCAAAAATCAACCTAGAAGTTGAGCTCAGTACCCGCCTAGTAGACTTAATTGAAGAAGGCGTCGATTTAGCGATACGCGTAGGTGAACTAGCCGACTCAAGCCTTATTGCACGTCGTGTAGCACATGTGTCCCGTGCGCTCTATGCGTCTCCTGATTATCTCAAACGTATGGGCACTCCAAAAACACCAGATGATTTAGAAAAGTACGAGTGCTTTGGGCAGCTTAAAGCTCATGAATATTGGGAGTTTGAAGACTGGCCAACGGCGGTAGAAGTCAAAGGACACTTAAAAGTAAACAGCATAGCCTTTGCAAAAGAAATGGTGATGCAAGGGCACGGTATTGCCCGCTTACCCCGCGTATATTGCCGTAACTGCGTACAAGCTGGTGAATTGGTAGAAATTTTAACGGATTATAAATGCCCTCTTATAGAGATTAATGCAATTTACCCAAGCCGCCGTCATTTAAACCCCAAAGTAAGGTTGTTTATTGATCACATGATGGAAATGATCGTTGACCATCCTTGGGTAACTGAAATGATGATTACACCGGCTTCAGAATTACCAGGGCAAAGCCCGGAGACCACGCTAGAACATCATTAAGCGAAGTGTATCGACTAAAGAATAAGCCTTGCAAAACAGGACAGTCCGTTCCTTTCGCTATTACTATCAAATAGTCATTGAGCTTGTTATAACCTTAACCTTGCTCTTTGCCTATTTGATAGCCTCATGACAAACAATAATAAAATACAGCATCAGAAATATTACGTCTTAGCCGCCGGTGTTATCAGCTTAGTTGTGTTACTCGGTATCGCTCGGTTTGCTTACACCCCGCTTATTCCAGTAATGATTAGCGCCTCTGTCATGTCTGATATCAGTGCAGGATGGCTCGCTACTCTTAACTATGCCGGTTATTTATGTGGCGCAGTGTTAGCTGCCACAATCGGCGATCTAATGCTCAAGGACAAGCTATATCGGGCAGGTCTGATAACAGCGATTATCACTACTCTCGCAATGGCATTCACCGACAATGTATATTTGTGGGCTTTTTTGCGTTTTATGTCAGGGTTAAGCAGTGCGGCAGGGCTCTTAATTGGATCAGGTTTAGTGCTTAACTGGTTGATTAGAAACAACTACCGAAGCGAACTTGGTA
>Ga0193962_1000977_pt1 | contig 13333 bp, 12 predicted proteins | sample FB_5_MG_FD_140335 | JGI IMG/M metagenome (GOLD analysis project Ga0193962, IMG submission 140335) | Microbial mat bacterial communities from the Broadkill River, Lewes, Delaware, United States - FB_5_MG | ecosystem: Environmental > Aquatic > Freshwater > River > Microbial mats | place: USA...
AAGTCATCCAACAAATTTTTGAGACTTTCTTATAAAAATGAACCGCGATACAGAACTTATTCTCCTGATAGAAAATCATTTCCAGGGAGAAATTACAAGAACAAAGTCTAAATGATATCCGTCACCCCGAGAAGAAGCAACACGACCACCAGAAAAACACCTTTTTTTTGCACCCCCAATATATAATCCTTCCTTGTTCGCATGCTCTGGTTTATAGCAAAAGCACGGAGTGGATCAAAGGGAAAAATCGGTCAGATCTCAACGGTGAAATCGGTTCTTGCGATTACCTGTCCGCTGCTATTAACAACGTCCACACGCCATGACCCGGCATGCGCTAATCTGTTCAATCTCACTTTGCTCCAGGTTCGGGTCCTGGGGTAAAGGGCCGGGAGAATTACCCGGCAGTACCTCTTTCCATTGAGATAATAGATGTGGCTTAGATCTTGGGGTGGTTTGTCGGTCAGAACGTTCATCCATGTCCAGACCACGGGTTTTGCACCGTTTCCCATGGAAAAATGGTTTACTGGCGACACATATTGTCTGTGTTTGATACCACGGCAGACAATCAGTTCGTGGATGGTCACATCGGTGGAACTGACGATTTCTGGAAGTGCCTCCATAGGTGCTGCCTTTTTCGGGGTCTGTACAACGTCGGAATGCGGCGGCATCTCTTCTGACGGCATAACAGGAATCGGTTCAGACGGGAGTGCTTGGGCCGACTTTTCATTGGGGGGATCCGGTCTTTCAACATCAGTGAGTATGTATGGATCCAAGGACGCAGAATTTTCCGGGGTGTTGGTCTCAAATTTTTCCGGGGTGGATGAGGGATCAGTCAGCACACGTTCGGGAATCATGTGGCAGATCATGAATGTGATGCCTGCCAGCATGATGAATCCTGCCAGCGTAAAGACGGGCCATGGGCGCTTAGGGGGCGCTTGCTGCTTGAGCGGCTCCTTCTTCTCAATAATGTCTCGAAATTTTTCCATGAGGCGCTTGTCGCGCTCCTCGATACTGGTCCTGTTCATTATGCCGCATTTCTCATTCAGGTTTTATATGAATATACATATAACCTGCTAATATTTTTCCATTTTCGTTGTATGCTGAACCAGAGTAAAAAACCAGGTCAGACATGGCACTTCTTGACCAAATGGCTTTTCATATCAGCAAGGTTTATGTTTGTCCATCAGGAAAATGGAATACACGCCTGTTGTGGAGCGCCTAAGAGTCTGTTTAAAAATAGATGAATCGGCTGCAATCCCCTAGTTTTTAAACAGGCTCTAAAGGATGTGCGCATGCCGCAAATCAATGGGGAGTTGGGAAATGAATACAACCAAACATTCATACAAAAGACATCAAATCCGGAAAAAAACCGTCGTGGTTTTTACTGAAAGTCCCAGAATCAATTGGAGAGCCCTACAAAATTTTGTTTAAGCCTTCCTTGGCACCAAGCGGAATGCCGATTGCACCTTGAGGCACATCGTAGTCCCTGGGGTTAATGCGTATTAGGGTTGAATCTATATTTTTGCTGGTTTGTTGGGATCTTAATCGTACTGTAGGCACAGCCTTGCCTGCCCCCATTTCAATAATTGCTAATTTTGCCTTGGCGGTGTTGAGCCTTTGAAACCATCTATGCAAACGTTCTCCCTGGGCATTGCTGCGGTACGATATCCAGTTCCAGTCACCAAACATTAAAATATTGGGGCGGGCCAATCGTCCACAGTTTCTACATTTTGGAAGCTCGCCTGTTGCGATAAAAGCCTCCATATCAACATGGACTTTTTCTTCTTCCATGTCCCAGATGTCGTTGGAACATGGCTCGGTGCATTGAAGATGATGGATAGAGCCATGGCATTCTTCAATAAAGGCATCGTCAAAGCCGGCTTTTTGAAACTGCCCGTCAACATTTGAGGTGAATACGAAATATCCGTATTTCTTCTCTTTTCCTAAATCAAGCAATTTAAAAAAACCTTCGTGGGGGATTGTGTCACGATAAAGGTTCAACCTGTGGCCATAAAAAGCCCAGGCAATTTCAGGCTTTTTGTGAAACCAAACAGGGTCTGCCATTTCACTAAACGATTTACCCAATTTTGCTATGGGCGGATACGCTTTCCAAAATCCTGAATTTCCTCTAAAATCAGGTAAACCCGAATCTACGCCCATACCGGCGCCGGCAGTTATAAAAAGAGCATCTGCACTTTTTATAACTTCACAAGCGTGTTTGATATTTTTTTCTAAATTATCCATAGAATCAAGCCCATTGGCGAGGCACAGCACTATATTTCCCCCAAGTCCCGAACCTCCCACGTTTGAAATATTATTGTGGTGTTTTGTTTTATGGTCAGAATAGACCACTTTCTAAGTAGTGTCCAATATTTTGACAAGATCAATATGATAAAAGTACAAAAAACCTGTCGCTGGCATACGGATTTTGCTATCACATTTATCCAAATGTAACGACGCTTCTATAAATTAAAAATCTTTGCTCAAAAGGATAATAAAACAATGACCCTGTTTAAAATCGATTATGACAAATGTGACAAGGATGGGCTTTGCGCACTTGACTGCCCTGCAAAAATTATTGAGATGAAAAATGACGGCCCGTGTCTCATAGAGGGGGCAGAAAAATTTTGTATGCAGTGCGGACATTGCGTGGCCATATGCCCCAAGGGTGCTTTTCATCTTGAAACGATTCCACCGGAAATTTGCCTGCCCATTCAAAAGGATTTAATTCTAAAACCGGAACAGGCTGAACATTTTTTAAGATCCAGACGATCTATCAGGATGTATAAAAAACAACCGGTGCCAAAGGATTTGTTTGAAAAGGCCCTTTCAATTGCATGCTGTGCACCCACCGGCAGTAATAAGCAACCGGTGAAGTGGTTGGTGTTTGACAAAAAAGAGGATGTAAAAGACATTGCCTCCCATGTCATAGACTGGATGAAATTTGGCCTGGAAAAGCATCCTGAGAAAGCGTCATTGATGCACTTTGACAAACTGATCAAACAATGGAATCTGGGTATTGACAGGATATGCAGGGATGCACCCCAGCTTGTCTTTGCCCATGCATCCGATGAGTACGGAAGTGCTTCGGCGGACTGCCATACCGCACTTGCATACCTTGAACTTGCCTTACCGGCATTTGGCCTGGGAAGTTGCTGGGCGGGTTATGTTAATTATGCTGCGACTCAGTGGCCGGGGCTTTCGGAAAAACTAAGGCTGCCGGACAACCATACCTGCCATGGCGCGCTCATGGTTGGAATCCCCAAAATACAATATGCCAGGGCCCCTAAAAGGAATGAGCCGGATATTACTTATTTTGCAGGCTAACGGTGCTTATTTTCATTAAATTACGGCGGACTTTCATGTCCGCCTTGCATGGGGTATATCCTGCTATTGCCAGTCCACAGGGATGCGGACATGGTGACCGGCCTTGTTTTTAAAAAGCAAAAACCCATTATCCCGGCCATAGGTGTATAGTTCATGGGTGACGCGCACATCCTGGGTACAATACTCCACAATCAGATCCAGACGACCTTCCTGCCACCATTTCAAGGCCAGAAGGCCGTCGGCACTTTTTTCAAGGCCCAGGGTCTGGCCGGCCAAATGATCCAATGAGAGCCGATAGCCCAAACGCTCATGAACTTTTGTCAGGATATCCAGGGTGGGAAGGCTGTGAAAATCGAACCGGCTCAGACCGGACAACACTTTGTAATCAAACCGGGTAATGTTAAACCCGATAATAAGATCCATCTGCCGAAGCCGTTCCACAAGTTTTTCCATATCTTCCTGGTAATAGACCCGAAAATCCTTTGCCAGGGAATCGTAGAGCACGGCGCAGGACACCCCCATACGTTCGGCTTTGTGCCATCCGCCTACCTGCTTGGCGGACCGCCGGGTTTCAATGTCAAGCACGGCGTATCTTTTAGGAGATATGGCGGCTGTTTTTTTTTCATGGGCCGTTTTTTTTAAAACAGCAATATCCGGGAAAACGGTCGGACGTGTGGATGGTGCAGACGCAAATCCCCCCTGCCCCGTCTTTTGTTCAAGGAGCATATCAAGAATTTGCTTTGCCGCTTCCTTGTCTATGGGGCGGTTTCCTGACCCGCATTTGGGCGAATGTACACAGGCCGGACACCCGGTGTCGCAGGGGCAGTCCCGGATCGCCTCATAGGTTCTTTGCATAAAAGTCACTGCGTTGTCAAAGGCCTGTAACGTAAGCCCCAACCCGCCCGGTACGCCGTCGTAAACAAAAACAACCGCCGTTTCAACCTGGGGATGAAAGGGCATGGAGATACCGCCCAGATCATTTCTGTCGGTCATCACCAAAAGCGGCATCATACCGATGGCCGCATGCTCTAACGCGTGAATCCCGCCCATGAAGTGCAGACGATCGGTTTCAATGCGCTGCCTGATCCAGTCCGGAATCTCAATCCACAAGCCCTGGGTTTCGTAGGTCAGTTCCGGCAGATCCAACGGCACGATGCCAAGGGATTTTTGGCCGGACACGGATTTCATTTCATAGCCGGTAACCTGTTCCCGGATTTTCAGTGTGCCAAACCCCACCCGGGTGCCTTTGACCTGACAGGTTTTTTCCACATGTATAATTTCAGTATTTTTTGAAGATCTTGCCCGGGTGTAATAGCTGACCGTTTCTTTTTTGGCCCGGACCACGCCTTTAAGATGATCAAAAACTTTCACTACAAAGGATTGCCCACGGTGCAGGTAAACCGCCCCTTCATGGGTTTCAAAATAGGACCTGTGCCGGTCGATTTCACCCAGGCTTTGCCGGGTATCTTCCTTGAATATGGGAATGGTGTGCCCGGTTCCCCTTAAACTGACCTCCCGGTGGGGGCGTTTGCGGGGGGAAAACCAGGTATTTCCGTCCCGGCTTAACAGCAGTTTGCCTTCACGCCCCAGCGCCTGTACCCGTTCCTGCACAACCGGCGGTTTTAACATGGGATCATCGGCGTCAAGGCTGAGTTCAGCGGCCGCACAATCCAGATGGCGATCAAGAATCCGGGGATTTTCAGGATTGATCCGGGCGGTTTCGGGGGGCATGGTAAAAAAAATGTCCGGATGGTTGATGAAATACTGGTCCAGGGCATCTTCATGGGCGATGAGGACCATGGCAGAGTCATTGCCGTCCCGCCCTACCCTGCCCGCCCGCTGCCAGGTGGACATCATGGTTCCCGGATAGCCCACAAGGATGCAAAGGTCCAGATTGCCGATGTCGATGCCAAGCTCAAGGGCAGACGTTGACACCACGCAAAGCAGTTCGCCTTTGGCAAGCTTCTGCTCAATCTCCCGCCGCTCCTCGGGCAAAAACCCGGCCCTGTATGCACAGATCTTATCCGCCATGGATTTGGCCCGCTGTCCCGCCCATAGGGCAATAAGCTCCGTAATTTTTCTGGACTGGGTGTAAACAATGGTGGCAAGATTTCGGTATACTGCAGCATGGATCAGTGTGATGGCGGTTTGGGCCGCGCCTTCCAGCCCCTTCATCATTAAAACATCTTTTTTCCCGCAAGGTGCGCCTTGTTCATCCACCACCGTCACCGGCAGCCCGGTCAATTCCGAGGCAAGCTGTCCGGGGTTGGCAATGGTGGCTGAACAGAAAATAAAACAGGGATCTGATCCGTAAAACCTGCATATCCGCAATAATCGTCGAAACACCCAGGCCATGTTTGACCCCATGACCCCGCGGTAGGTATGCACCTCATCCACCACGATGTATTTAAGGTTTCCGAAAAAAGAGGCCCATAAATGGTGATGGGCCAGCATGGCCAGATGCAGCATCTCGGGGGTGGATAAAAGGATATTGGGCGGAGCTTTGCGGATTTTGGCCTTTTGATACGCTGTGATATCCCCGTCATAAACGTTTGCGGTCAAGGGCTGTGAGAAAACAGTGTCAGTACCGGACAGCATCTGATTAACGGTGTCAAGCTGGTCCCGGGCCAGGGCTTTGAGGGGAAACAGGTACAGGGCATGGGCATGGGGATCAGATATCAGCGCATCCATGACCGGCAGATTATACACCAGACTTTTACCCGAGGCCGTGGGCGTGGCAATAACCGTATGACATGTGTCAAGGATGAGTGAAATGGCCCGGGCCTGGTGGGTATACAGATTTTTAATACCAAGCCCTGCAAGAAGGCGGGACAAATCATTTTTAAAGCAGGGAAAGGTGTTTTCGGACGCCCAGGCCGCGGGTTGCGCATCAAATGTCTTGTGGCTGACAATATCGCCTGCAAATCCCTTAAAGGATTTTAATCCGGTTATATATTCCTCAAGACCCACGAGATCTAAAGAATGCTTTTGCCCAGGGCGGACAGGATCAGTTCAACTGCAAGTTTGCTTGTTTTATTGGCCACATCAAGGATGGGATTGATCTCCACCAGGTCCATGGAGCCAAGTTTTCCCGAATCCGCAAGCTGCTCCATGAGCAGATGGGCCTCCCGGTAGGAGATGCCGCCGGGTACAGGGGTGCCGACCCCCGGGGCTTCCACCGGGTCCAGGGCATCCATATCCAAACTTAAATGAAATCGTTTCAAATGGGCAAATTTAACCATAATTTGGGCGGCAATGCCACTGATCCCCTGCTCGTCAATATCGCGCATGGTGAAAATGGTGATGCCGCTGGACTTGATGCGTTTTTTTTCTCCGGGGTCCAGATCCCGCTGCCCGATCATGACCACATCATCCAGGGATATCTTTATGCCGGGATACCCTGCATCCACGAGGCACGGATGACCGTCTCCCGTTAAAACGGCCAGGGGCATGCCGTGAATGTTTCCGGAAGGTGATGTCTGGGGCGTATTGAAATCGGCATGGGCATCCACCCAGATAAGGCCCACAGGCCCTTTAACCGCCACCGAAGCCACGGTACCAATGGCAATGGCATGGTCACCGCCCAGAAAAATCGGCATTCGACCCTGATCCATAACCCGGCATCCGGTTTTATAAATGTCATGGCTGATCTGGGTGATTTCTTTGACATAACGGTTTGTCACCCCTTCCATGGCAGGCTCATCATCACGCACAGGAATGGGGATATCCCCTTCGTCTTTAACATCGTATCCAAGCCGGCGAAGCCTTGGGATCAATCCGGTGTATCTCAAGGCTGCAGGCCCCATGTCCACGCCACGGAGCATCTGCCCGAAATCCATGGGAACACCGATAATACTGATGGGTTTTGCCATATTGATATCCTTTAAAAGTAGCTGCCCGGGGCAGGCCTGTGTTGACAGGTCATATATCATAGAGTATGAAATATATTCAATAAATTTCAAAACATAACGCTGTTGCGGATTTTAACAAACCGGTTTTAACCCACCGTTTTTCATAAATCAGGAAGAATACATGAACAATAAATACAAACTTCGGTCCCGGCAGACCATTGAATTGGTCAGAAACCTGCTTGGGCAGGGTGTTGACCGGATCTCTTTGGTCTTACGCCATTCAGACAGACAATACTCAGACAATCCGCGGCTTGAACCGTTTATGGGGCTCAATGATTCCGGCAAGGCCTATGCCTTTGACCTTGGCAAATCCTTTCCGTTGGATCTAACACCGGTTCTGTTTTCCAGCCATTTTGGCCGGTGTGTTGAAACAGCCTACCTCATCGATAAAGGATTCACCTCTGTCTCAGGCAAACTGTTGCCCCACAATACCCTTGATACTGCTTTAACGCCTTTTTATGTAAAAGATATTGTAACAGCCACGAGAATGTTGATCGAAACCAGTTCAAACCACTTTGTCCAGAACTGGTTTAACAAAACCATTGATGAATCAATTATGCTTGACCCCGAGGTGACGGCAAACCGGATTACCGATTTCATGGTCTCAAGGCTCAAAGCGCTTTCACCGGGACAGGCCGCCGTCTGTGTGACCCATGACTGGAATATTTTTCCCATCAAGCAGTTTAAGCTTAAACTTTCCCATGAAGACACCCTTGATGCAGGATACCTTGATGCCGTGGCATTTTTTGAAAAGGATAGCCGGGTTTTTGCCGTCAGCAGGCAGTTTGATCCAATCGAAATTATTTAACCTGGGAGCGCGGGCGTCTCGCCCGCAATTTTTCAATCCTTGCGGACATGCCGGCGGGACGCCCGCGCTCCCGGATATAACAAAAAGGGCAAGTTATTTAAAACCCGCTCCCTAAGCTGTTGCGATGTAAATAGCTCTGACCGGTGCCGGATACCCCTCAACCGTTTTTGATGGATCATTGGGATCCAAAAAATCTTCAAGGGATTCGGTTTGAACCCATGGGGTTTTGCGCTGCTCTTCAAGGGTGGTGTCTGTTATATCCACGCACCTGATATTTGAAAATCCGGCCCGGGTAAGCCAGGCTTCCATGGCAGACAGATCAGGGATAAAAAACACATTGCGCATTTTAGCGTACCGGTCAAAGGGAAACAGACAATGATTGTTTTCCCCCTTGATCACCAGATTTTCCACAACCACCTGACCGCCCGGCACAAGGCTGTCATGGATTTGTCTGAGCATCTTCACCGGAGATTTGCGGTGGTACAAAATGCCCATGCACAGCACCAGATCAAAAAAGCGGTTCATGGTCGGCAGTTCATTGTAAGCGGCCGGCAGACAGAATACATTTTTCAGATTCAAATATTTTTGTGCCGCACAATATTGGTAATAAAAGGCACTTTGGGGTTCAAGGCCCAGCGCAAACATGGGGTCTGACGCCGCCATTTTAAACATGTAATAGCCGTTGCTTGAACCGATATCCAGAATTTTTTTGTTTTTAAGGTTGGGCAGATGGGGCACCAGACGCTCCCATTTCATCCAGGACTGCCACTCGGAATCAACGTGAACACCAAAAAAATCAAAGGGACCCTTACGCCAGGGGCTCAGATCGAGAAGGCCGTTGTAAAACCTCGTTTTTTCATCCGGTAAAAGCTGATCTGCCTGCCCGATGCTGACAGCCTTAGAAGATAAATCCGACGATAGATCAACGGTGTAGGGAAAAATTTCAGGTAAATTTTCAACCACATATTTAAACTTCTTAAAATTTCCCCCGGCAGAATCAAGCAAAGCCCTTTTATCTTTGACCAGCTTTTCCAGGGTATCAAACCATTTATCCCACCCCAGGTGTCCGTAATTTTCTAAAAACTGTTCCATATTATTTTTTAACAGCGATCATGGATGTAAAATTAAACCACTTCAACCAGACATTGAATGAATCAAAGCCGGACTTTTGGATACGGCTCTCATGTTCCACCACAGTCTCAGGAACCAGCACCCGTTCCAGGGCATCCCGCTTCTGGCTGATTTCAAGATCCGTATATCCGTTTTCCCTTTTAAACTGATGGTAATATTCCTGCTCAAGGGCATTCATTTGTGAATCAGGGTGGACTGTTTTTTCCGTGAGCAACAAGATGCCACCCTTGCAAAGCCCATTAAACGCCGATTGAATCAGGCTATCGCGCTTTTGCCTATCCAGAAACTGCAAGGTCAAGTTGATCACCACCACAGATGCGTTTGAAATGACAATATTTTCAATGCAGGCACAGGCAAGATCAATGCAGCCGTGGCTGTCATGGACGGCAAGCCGTTTCTTAAAACGCTGGATCATGGGCTCGGCACTGTCAACGGCAATCATTTTAAATGCAACATCACCAAAGCTGTCAAGCAGCAACATGCCCAAATTACCATGGGAACAGCCCAGATCAAAAATCTGTGTACCGTGTTGATAGTATTGCCGGGCAATCCTTGCCTGCTGTTTAAGTACTTCACCGTACAGCGGTACGGATCGGACCAGCATATCGTCAAATACCCGGGCTACTTTTTCGTTGAACCGAAAAGGTGTAATCGTGGTTAGTTTCTCTGCAAATACCTTGTCTTTATTCATAATCCCGTCCATTTTAATCCGGGCATCTATACATCATTTACAGGCTTTGTGCAAGCGACTTGGAAAAAGCTTAAAAAGCCCTCGCATTCAGGGCAATCGCCTGTAATCGTTTGCAGTTTGATTTCAAATTACGAACGGCTCATATGGGTATCAAATGAACTCTCCTGCAAATCAAGACAAAATATTGTGCCTGACCTATCCTGACGACCCAAATTTCACATTGAGGATATATCGATATCGATGTAGTCCATGAATACTTTGCTGTTCATTCCAGGCACGCGTCACTATATCTACTTATTGAAAAGTTTATTCATCATTTCAATCGCAACTGCCTTTGAGGATGCAGGATTCTGACCCGTTAACAGATTTCCGTCAACCTCAACATGGCTTTCCCAGTCAGTTCCCTTATGATAAAGGCCCTGGTTAGACTTGAGCATATCTTCAAGTAAAAAAGGGACAATCTGTGTGAGTTGCACAGCTTCTTCTTCGGAATTGCTGAAGCCGGTTACTCTTTTGCCTTTCACCAGGGGGGAACCATCCTCACCTTTCGTATGATATAAAACTCCGGGTGAATGGCAAACCAGTCCAATTGGTTTGCCTTGCTGTGAAAAAGTCTCCAAGAGTGAAATGGAACTTTTGTCTTCAGCAAGGTCCCAGAGAGGGCCGTGTCCTCCAGGATAAAAAACGGCATCGAAATCTGAAGCATCCAGGGCGTCTAAACGGAGGGTGTTGGCGAGTTGCTTCTGAGCGTCTTCGTCATTGCGAAACCGCTCTGTTGCCTCTGTCTGGAAATCAGGCTCGTCGCTTTTGGGGTCTAATGGAGGATTTCCCCCTTTAGGAGATGCCAAAGTGATGTCAACATTCTGGTCTTTAAATACGTAATAAGGGGATGCGAATTCTTCCAACCAGAAACCGGTTTTCAGCCCTGTGTTTCCAAGTTTATCGTGGGAGGTGAGTACCATTAATATTTTCATAAAAAAGTCCCTTCTTTAAACGATCGATTAGTGTTTGTCATTAGCCCGGACAACCAATTTCCCGAAGTTCTGACCATCCAACATACCGATAAAAGCATTCGGTGCATTCTCTAACCCATCAATCAGATGCTCACGGTATTTTATCTGTCCTGTACTCAGCCATTGAGTAATCAGAGTGACGGGATGCTTCGACCTGAGAAATTGTTGCACCCACCATCACTTGATCAATCTTAACAGGTTCTGCATAGGATGGTGCATCGTTCATCCTGCCCCGCATATAAGGATCAAGGGAAATATACTCTGTGCGCAGCAGCACCTGACCGTCAGCCGGTTGAGGCACAGGTGTATTAACCATGCGGAAATTATCGAAAACCGGTGCACCTTTGGGGCGGGAAGCGAGAACAATGGAACGGTTGTGTTCTTTATTTTGAACCATGATTTGCTCCTTGTTCTTTTTTTAACGATTCTTTTTTATCCATAGCACAATGCAACGCCTCTTCCATGGCGAGAGTTGCAAAGCACTTATTACATGAAATGCACGCTGCCTTTTCCCTGTCTCCTGCTGCCCATCTTTTGACAAGGCAGGGTTCCCTGATAAGCGGTCTTGACAAAGCAACATAGTCTGCGAGTCCTGATGTTACGACTTCTTGTGCAATATTAAAGGACAAAAAACCGCCCACAAGAATAAGGGGGATCTTTATTTCCTTCTTGAAATCTTCGGCAGCTTTTCTGTAGTAGGCTTCCCGCTCTTCAGACTTTGATGTGCCGACCCTGGAGGGAATGAGTTTTCCCGATTCGAAGGTTCCGCCACTCATCTCGATGGCGTCCACTCCACGGTCTTCAAGCATATGGCAAACCGTGATGATCTCCTTCACAGTGATCCCCCCTTCGAGAAAATCCTCCGAGTTGATCTTGACCAGAACCGGGAATGACTGTCCCACCCTCTGCCTGATTTCTTCGTACACCTGGACAAGAAACTTTGCCCGGTTCTCAAGGCTTCCACCGTATGCGTCATCACGCTGGTTATAAAATGGAGATAAAAACTCACTGAGTAGATAGCCATGGGCCGCGTGGATCTGAACCGCATCAAAGCCTGATTTTACGGCTCGTTGGGCAGCATCACCAAATGCGGTTACCGTTCTTTCAATATCATCAACCGTCATTGCAGACGCATTTTTAATACCATCCACAATTACGTCTGAAGGGCCCAGGGGTGCATATTCGTCTTTTCCGATTCCATTTTTTCCGGCATGGGCCAACTGCACGGCAACAAGGCCGCCATGTTCATGAACAGCTGAAGCAACCTGTTTTAAGCTGTCGAGCATTGCGTCGGAATAGATGCCCATCTGTCTTGGGCCTGCCTGACCTTCTCTGGTAACATGGGCGTGGCCCGTAATAACAAGTCCGACTTCACCAAGGGCAAGTTGTGCCATGCAGTCCAGCAACTGGTCACTCACACTTCCATCAGGCCCTGCCATTGCTTCGTAGGTAGCAGATCTGACAAACCGATTTTTTATATTCATTCCATTTATCTTGGTTGATTCAAATAATATAGACATTATTCTCCTTTAAGATTCTTGAAATTGAAATCTAACATATAACTCAATGTTCGAGTTAAAAGGTTTTAAATTTTGCTTTTTTCCATCCATATATGCCATGGCGCAGGTTATATATATGCGTAAAACCTGCGTCATTTAATATTTTTGATGCAACGGTACTTCGATTCCCAGTGGCACAATAGATCAAAATATCCTTCTCTTGATATTGTAAAAGCTCGTTCATACGTTTTTTCACCTGACGGACAGGAATCAACACAGCATCTTTTAAATGACCTTTTTTATATTCCCCAGCAGTTCGAACATCCAAAATCAGCGGCTGTTTTTCTTTGATCAACCGATCAGCTTCCTGGGGGGTGACCTCTTTATAATTTGACTGTTGATAGGCAAGAACCGTGATGTTTCCTGAAACATCATCCAATGAAAAAGCAAATTCACCGATCTGCTTCATCTTAAAGTAGGGGGCAATGCTCAACTCCCTTGTCAGTTTCTGGTTGATTTCAAGACTTGGTATGGACAAAATCGGATCATCCATTGATGGATTAAAATCAAACTTGATATAATCTCCGCGGTATACTTTAAGATCAATTTCCCCTGCAGTCTTATCAATTTTTAATATCCTAAACCCTTGGGAAAGCTCCCCTGAAATATGATTTTCATTGAAACCAGGTTTTTTCTGGGCTTGAATAAAAACAGAAATACCCAGCCATGCGACTAATATACACACAATAAAAATAACTTTTTCCATATATATGATTCCTTACAATTTCATGGTGATAACCTGATGTGGCAACAAGATGCCCATTAATAAATGCAATTAGCATGGTCCGGCCCCAGGCGTCACGCGACACGCCTCAACAAATCAAAAACCACCTTGGCAAAACCATCAGCTTTCCTGGAATCAGACAACAACTGCATCATCTGGTTCTGATGTG
>Ga0193962_1000978_pt1 | contig 13328 bp, 13 predicted proteins | sample FB_5_MG_FD_140335 | JGI IMG/M metagenome (GOLD analysis project Ga0193962, IMG submission 140335) | Microbial mat bacterial communities from the Broadkill River, Lewes, Delaware, United States - FB_5_MG | ecosystem: Environmental > Aquatic > Freshwater > River > Microbial mats | place: USA...
ATATTTAGTAATTTTTGTTTAGGAAAATAGAAGTGATGGGTAGCGTTGGAGGTTAATATGGAAGACGTTTTTGTAGCAGGCAGTTATGATGTCATCGTAATTGGTGCAGGTCATGCTGGATGTGAAGCGGGTCTTGCGGCAGCACGATTAGGAAAAAAGACATTATTATTATCTATTAATTTAGATTCAGTAGCGATGATGCCTTGTAATCCATCGATTGGTGGAACTGGCAAAGGTCATTTGGTTAAAGAATTAGATGCCCTTGGTGGAGAAATGGGCCTTAATATTGATAAGGCGACATTACAAAGCAAAATGTTAAATAGTGGAAAAGGACCAGCGGTTCATTCACTACGCGCGCAAGCAGATAAATCTCGATATCATAGAGAAATGAAAAAGGTTATTGAAAACACGGATAATTTATTCTTAAGACAAGGTGAAGTTGTGTCTATAGAGTTAGAGAATAAAGAAGTTCGCGGTGTAACAATTTCTACTGGTTCTTACTTTGAAACGAAAACAATTATTTTTGCAACCGGAACTTACTTGGGTGGGAAAATATTTATTGGGTCTTCGGTATTTGAAAGTGGTCCAAATGGATTAGCACCGTCGCTGGAGCTTACAGAAAATTTAAAGGCTCATGGAATAGAGATGAGGCGCTTTAAAACAGGCACACCAGCGCGTGTTAATAATAGAACGTTAAATTATGAAAATATGGAGATTCAATATGGCGACAAGGAAGCAACACCATTTTCATTTTTAAACGAAACAATTGAATTTGAGGAATATCCTTGTTGGTTATCTTATACAAATGCAGAAACACATAAAGTTATTTTAGATAATATTACACGATCGGCAATGTTTAGTGGCGAAATAGAGGGAACGGGACCTAGATATTGTCCGTCTATTGAAGATAAGATTAATCGTTTTTCAGATAAACCACGCCATCAATTATTTATTGAACCTGAAGGTGTTGATACAAATGAAATGTATGTTCAAGGAATGTCGACAAGTTTACCAGAGGATGTCCAGCTCGCATTCATGAAAACTATTCCAGGAATGGAAAACGTGGAAGTGATGCGTCCGGCTTATGCAATTGAATATGATTGTATTGACCCAACACAATTAAATTTGTCTTTGGAATTTAAAGATTATCCCGGACTTTTTTCAGCAGGTCAGTTTAATGGTTCTTCTGGTTATGAAGAAGCAGCAGCTCAAGGATTAGTTGCAGGTATTAATGCCTGTAATTTTATTGATGGAAAAAAGCCACTTGTTCTCGATCGTTCGGAGGCATATATTGGCGTTTTGATTGATGACCTTGTAACGAAAGGGACTAATGAACCTTACCGTATGATGACATCAAGAGCAGAATATAGATTAGTATTAAGACAAGATAATGCTGATTTAAGGTTAACAAAAAAGGGATATGAGAATAGTCTTGTAACTGATGAACGTTTAAGTCTTTTAAAGGATAAAGAACTTCTTATTGAAAAAGAAATGAATCGTCTTAAGTCAGTTAAGAAAAAACCAAAAGAAATTAATGATTATATTGAGTCGTTAGGTTTTGCTCTTATTAAAGAAGGAATGTCCCTTTATGAATTAATGAAGCGTCCTGAATTTAATTATGAAAATTTAACATCGATTGACACAGAGCGACCAGATTTAAGAAAAGATGTTTTTCAGCAGTGTGAAGTCCAAATTAAGTACAGCGGTTATATCCAAAAACAGTTAAAACAAATTGAAAAATTCAAGTCACTCGAAAACAAAAAATTAGACGATGAAATTGAATACGAAAAAATAGAGGGACTTCGTTTGGAAGCACGTCAAAAATTAGATGCCATTAAACCTTTGTCTATTGGACAGGCGTCTAGAATTTCTGGTGTTTCTCCAGCAGATATTAATGTACTACTTATTTATTTAGAACAACAGAAAAGATTGAGGAGAGAAGAGAATGTCGACGCTTAAATATTCTGAATTAGAAAATGAACTAGGAATTGAATTATCTGAGCGACAACGTACTCAATTTAATCAATTTTATGAGTTGCTTGTTGATTGGAATAAACATATGAATCTGACGGGAATAACGGATTACGATGAAGTTTTAAGTAAACATTTTTTTGATTCGTTGACTTGTGCTAAGGGATTAGACTCTTGGATAGATATAAAAGTTATTGATGTTGGTACGGGAGCTGGTTTTCCAGGTATTCCTATGAAAATTTCAAATCCATCTATCAAAATTACATTACTTGATTCTTTAAATAAGCGTATTAATTTTTTAGATGCGGTAACTAAAGCATTAGGACTTGAAAATGTTGAATTGATTCATGGACGAGCAGAAGATTATGGGCAAGATGTGAATTATAGAGAAAATTTTGATGTTGCTATTTCGAGAGCTGTTGCAGATTTGTCTGTTTTAAGTGAGTATGTTTTGCCATTTATTAAAATTGGTGGTGTCTTTATAGCTCAAAAAAGTTTAAGTGCTACCTCTGAAATTGAAAAATCAAAAAATGCAATTGAGATTTTAGGTGGTAGAATTCGTGATATAATAGAAGTCAAAGTACCGGGAATAGAGATTGTTCATTCTTTAGTAATTATTGAAAAGGTGAATGAAACACCATCTAAGTATCCAAGGAAAGCTGGAAAGCCGACGAAAAAGCCATTGTAACGGGGGAAAATTATGATTAGAGAAGCTTATGATGTACAATTTTTAGACATTGATTTAATTGATGCAAATCCATTTCAACCGAGAAAATTTTTTTCTGAAGACGGGATTAAAGAGTTATCTGATTCGATTAGAGAAATAGGACTTATTCAACCAATTAGTGTGCGGAGAAAAGAAGATGGTCGTTATGAATTAATAGCAGGTGAACGTCGTTTACGCGCATGTAAATTAGCGGAAATTAGTGAAGTCCCTTCATTAATTGTTCAAATGGAAGATACTAAAAGTGCTGTTGTTGCATTAGTAGAAAATCTTCAACGTGAAGATTTGAATTTTATAGAAGAAGCTGAGGGATATCAACATTTAATTCAGGATCATGGGTTTTCACAAAAAGATATTGCTGAGCAAATTGGTAAGAATCAATCAACGGTTTCTAATAAATTACGTATCTTAAAGTTACCACCAATTGCAAAGGATTTATTGGTTCAGCATGATTTAACAGAGCGTCATGCAAGAGCTCTTCTAAAAGTTGATGATGATGATTTAAAAATAAAGGCACTTAAGCAAATTGTAAAAAATGATTTAACTGTTAAAAAGACAGAGCAGTTATTAGAATCTTACAAGACCCTGCAACGTGAAGAAAAAAGAAAGAGCCAACGTGTTTTTTCAAGAATCAATTATAAAATTTACGTCAATACTATTAAACAAGCTTATCAAGCTATCCTTGATACAGGATTTAATGCAGAGTATAAAGAAAGAGAAAAGGACGATTACATCGAGGTGGTCGTGAGAATTCCTAAGTAAGATAAAAGAAACCACTATTTTAGCTTTCTGGATCAGTAGATCCATGACAAGTAGAAAATGGTGGTTTCTTTTCATATTTATATGTGTTTTATATTAACCCATGAGTTTCTTGATTTTTCTTGCGTCGTCGGTTAAAGGTGTTAACGAACGATCGTAATTGAGATGATGAATAATATTACCTAAGAACCCTGACATATCAACTTTTTTAAACCATTTTGCTTCAAGTACATTATTAGGAATATAAGTTAGGTTTGTACAATAAACACGGTCAATTAAACCGGCTTTATAATACTCGTTAAACTTTTCAATTCCAGAAGTAAATAAACCAAAAGTTGTTGCCACATTTACAGTATTTGCCTTTCGTGTTTTTAATTCTTTGGCAATATCTAATACAGATTGTCCTGAAGCAATCATATCATCTGCAATTAATATATCAAGACCTTCAACACTTCTGCCCATATACTCATGTTGAACAATTGGGTTTTTGCCATCAACCACTTTTGAGTAGTCACGGCGTTTATAGAATAATCCAACGTCACATCCAAGCATACCTGAGTAGTAAATAGAGCGATCCATTGCTCCTGTATCGGGACTGATAACAATTACTTTTTTCTCTTGTGATGACTTTTCGTAATCCTTCATAATTGTTTTAACAATTTGATAAGTTGGATATAAGTTTTGGAATGCAACAAGAGGGACTGCATTTTGAACATTAGGGTCATGAACATCAAAAGAGACAATATTATCTACGCCAAGCCTTTCTAATTCTTGTAGCGCAAGTGCACAGTCAAGTGATTCTCTTCCTTTTCGGCGATGTTGTCTTCCTTCATAAAGAAGTGGCATAATTACTGTAATTCGGCGGGCGCGACCATTAAGTGCCGAAACCACACGCTTAATATCTTGAAAATGTTCATCAGGGCCCATGTGATTGACAAAGCCAAACATATTGTAGGTACAATTGTAATTGCCAATATCACATAGAATGAAAATGTCTTTGCCTCTAACGCTTTCCTTGATGACAACTTTTCCTTCTCCATTGGAGAAGCGAACTTCCTCAACGTCAATAAGATATGATCTTGATACTTGTTTTACGCCAAGAGCTCTACTTTGTAGGCGATCTTCTCTTTTGGCTTGTAAATATTGATCTACTTGTTTTCCAAGTGCCTCACAACTTTTCAAGGCAATAATTCCTAACTCGCCTTTTGCTTCTATCATTTCTGATTCATCAAACATGAATTTACGCATCCTTTCATCTGTTTCTATTACCTCTATTTTATCATGCTTTTCTTGAAAGAACGACGATAATTTGAATCATTTATCCAATAAGACCCACATAGATATCTGTCGATGTTTCCTGGGAAATATATTTGTTTTTTTTATTTATTCTATGGAGAATGAAAGTAGTGTATAATTATAAATGAGGTGATAGAATTGGGAAAAGCAATAGCGATATTTAACCAAAAAGGTGGTGTTGGCAAAACAACCACTAATGTAAATTTGAGTGCATCACTAGTGAAATTAGGCAAGCGTGTGTTGGTTATTGACAATGATCCCCAGGGAAATAGCACGAGTGGGCTAGGTGTTGACAAGCAATCGCTGGATTATAGTTTATATGATGCATTGATTGATGATGTAACAACCAAAGAATGTATTGTGTCGACTGCGTATGAGGGATTAGATGTATTACCATCGAATGTAGATTTAGCTGGTGCGGAAATAGAAATGATTGATATAGATAATAGAGAGGGCCGTTTAAAAAAAGTTATTGAATCTATAAAGGATCAGTATGATTATATTTTTGTAGATTGTCCACCTTCATTAGGCCTATTAACAATTAACTCTTTAGTGGCTGTAGATAGTGTTCTTATCCCAATTCAATGTGAGTATTATGCTTTAGAGGGTGTGAGTTCTTTAATGAATACTTTTCAATTAATTAAGAAGGGGTTGAATCCTCATCTTGATGTTGAAGGTGTGGTTTTGAGTATGTATGATAGTCGAACGAATTTGGCAACACAAGTTGTTGATGAAGTTCAAAAATATTTTGGTGACAAAGTTTATAAAACAACAATTCCGAAAAATGTACGATTGGCTGAAGCTCCAAGCTTTGGAATGCCAGTTATAGAATACGATAGTCGCTCTAAGGGCGCAATTTCATATATGGATTTGGCAAAGGAATTTGTTAAGAAAGGAAGAGACTAATGGCGAAACCTAAACGTGGATTAGGAAAAGGACTTGGTGCCTTGATTCCTCAGGAAGTAGAAACAGTTTTAATGGAGCAGCCTATTGACCAAAGAGATGTTGAAATAATTTCGATTGATCAAATAACACCTAATAGAAATCAACCTAGAAAAGTGTTTGATCCAGAAAGATTAGTTGCACTTGAATCTTCAATTGAGGAACATGGTGTTATTCAACCTATATTAATTACAAAGCAGGGATCAACTTATCAAATAGTGGCAGGCGAGAGAAGATGGCGCGCAGCTAAAAATATTGGTTTAAAGACATTGCCAGTAGTGGTCAAAGACTTAACTGAAAAAGAAGTTGCTGAAATTGCTTTAATTGAAAACTTACAGCGAGAAGACTTAAATCCAATTGAAGAGGGCTTTGCTTATCAGGAGTTGATAAAGGAGTATAAGTTTAAGCAAGAAGATGTGGCACATCTAGTTGGGAAAAGTCGTTCATATATAACTAACACGATACGTTTGTTAAAGTTAGATGAAGACTCAATGACAGCATTAAACCAGAAACTTATTTCAGGAGGGCATGGCCGTGCTCTTCTTTCAGTAGAAGATTTGGATTATAGGAAGACAATTCTAGCAAGGGTAATTGATGAAGGTTTAAGTGTTCGTGAAGTTGAGCGTTTGGTTTCTACTATTTCAAAAACAATTTTTTCAAAACCTTTAAAAGTAAAGTCTGAAGACGTAATAGCTCTTGAAGAAAAAATAGCTTCTTACTTTGGTACTAAAATTAATATTAAACATGGTTCAAAAAAAGGAAAAATAGAAATTGAGTATTATGGTGAGGATGATTTAGATAGAATTTTAGATGTTATGAAAATAAAGGCTTAAAACTATAGAAATTAATGTTTTTCATAAAAAAATGTTTCATCGGACATCAGTACTATAAATGCAATAAAATGCTACAGAGACGATTTTCAGATAGAGGCCTTGGAATTACTAGTGTTAAAAACACAAAAAAGCAATGTTTCACGTGAAACATTGCTTTTTTTATGCTTGTAGATACAAACGTGTGTCAAAATGGGAAAATAATCGTTGAGCAAGTTGTATATTTCATGTAAAATAGAGTTATAAGTAATGTTTCACGTGAAACATAAGGGAGGAAAAATGAAAATCATACAAGTTGATGCTTTTAGTAATGTTGCATTTGAAGGTAATCCAGCCGCGGTGGTTCTGTTGGAAAGAGAATTATCTAGCGATGTGTATTTAAAAATTGCTCAGGAAATGAATTTATCTGAAACAGCATTTGTAAAGAAAATAGATCATCAGAGTGCGTTGTTTTCTATAAAATATTTTACAGTTGTAGATGAAGTTGATATGTGTGGACATGCAACAATTTCTGCATTAAGTGTTATTAGAGATACATATGATGTTCCAAGTGAATTTATTATTAGTACGAAGGCAGGCTTAATAGATGTTTCAATTAATGAAGAAGAAAACAGAACAACATATTTCTATAAGCAGCCAAAAGGGAAAAAAAGGGCTTCTAATGTTTCACGTGAAACATTAGAAGCGGTTTTAAGAATTGATAAAGACTCATATAGAACATGCTATAATGTTGATCCAACAGTCTATTCTACGGGTCTTTTTGATTTATTAGTACCGGTTGCATCAAGAGGACTTTTAAATGAGATTGAAATTGATAGAAAACTTATGATTGAAGATTCAAAAGAAAAAGAAATAGTTGGATATCATTGCTATGCGATAGAAGATGATGTGATTTATACGCGGAATTTTGCACCTTTATTTGGAATAGATGAAGAATCAGCTACGGGAACCTCAAATGGTGCTTTATTAACGTTACTTTACCAAGAAAATAAAATTGAAAAAGGAGAATACAAAATAATTCAAGGTGAAAAGATAGGGAAAGCAACAACAATTTATGGATGCATCGATGATGAAGGTGTTTGGATCGGTGGAGAGTGTTATGAGTTATTCTCAGGAAAACTTAACATATAGGATGGAGAGCAAAATGACAAGAAAATTTCTTTTTATTATTAATCCAGTCGCAGGAAAAGGAGCGACAAAAAAAATGATACCAATTATAAACAAGCAATTCAAGGACTTGGAAATGGATATGAAAATTTCTAAGTGTGTAGGAGATGCAACTAAAATTGCAAAAGAAAATTGTGTGTTTTATACAGATATTATTTCGGTTGGCGGAGATGGGACTCTTACAGAAGTCATAGATGGACTAAAAGGCTATAATGGTAATTTAGGCGTTTTGCCAGCAGGTACAGGAAACGATTTTTCAAGAGCGTTAGCACTACCAAAATCAATTGAAGGATGTCTTGAGGTTATCATAAATGGAAAAAACAAAAAAGTCGATGTCCTAAAGGCAAATAATCACCGGTTCATAAATGTAGCTTCATTTGGGATTGATGGTGGTGTAATTATAGAAACAGACAAAATTAAGCAAAAAATACCAGGAACACCAGCGTATATCATTAGTAGTTTAAAAGCAATTGCGAACTTTAAGCCATATTCCGTGCGCATAAAAATTGATGAAAAAATATTAGATAGAGAAATTGTTTTAGCAGCAGTTGGTAATGGTGCCTTTTTTGGTGGCGGTATGCACATAACGCCTGAAGCAAAATTAGATGATCAACTATTAGATGTTGTAATTGCAAATAAGACAACTAAAGTAAAATTGGTAAATTTATTTTCAAAATTATTTAAAGGGACTCATATGAATGATTCTTGCGTTGAACATTATAAATGTCATCGTTTTTCAATAGAAAGTCAAGATGATATATATATAAATACGGATGGAAATTTGATTGGTAAGATACCAGCAACGATTAGCATAGAGGAAGAAAAAATAAGCATATTAATTCCATAAAATGTCAACAAAAACAAAAAATAACTTAATTGCAATGCTCAAAATTAACCCCTGAACGATTTAAAGTGAATTGCACATATATGCATCGTCAAACGCATATATTTCAACAAGGGTCAATTTTAACTGGAATATTGCAATGAAAGGATTAGAGATGATAGATCATATAAAAGAGGCCCGTTTACTTTATATAAGGAAGGGTATTCTTAAAAGAGAGTTTTTGAGAAATGAAATTGCATTATCATGGGCAAGAAGTTATCAAGTTCATAATGTGGATATAAGTAAAATTGAAAAAAATAATGATATTCGGTCAAAAAAAATACAGATTACAAATGAAGAAAAGCAGAAGTTTTCTTTTATTGATGCAATTATTATTATGGATAAAAAAGGGCGTACTATTGGCCATTATGAGTTAACTGGAAATGAACTGTATCATCGATGGATATTTTTAGAAAAAAATATTGGAACCAATGGTTTGGCCTTGACCTTTAATACAAAAAAACCTACTTATGTTTCAGGTTACGAACATTACCATGAAGGTCTTTTTGATAAGGTGACTTTTGCTATTCCACATATTTCAGGCACAAATTTTTACATTATAGGTTTTATTCTTTCTATGAAAACCCAAAACTTCTTGACTGAACAATCATCCTTAATCGACTTTTCAAAAGTAATTTTTGATCGACTTCAGCTAGAAAAAGAAGATCCAAGAATAACTGAGTCTACGACACTTGATAGTTTTTTTGTAGGGTATTCTGAAAAAATGACTCATTTTAAAGATAAGATTAATCAACTCATTTACATTGATAATAATGTTTTTCTTCAAGGAGAAAAAGGCTCTGGTAAAGAAACAGTTGCGCGATTAATTCATAGTATGTCGCCAAGAAAAAACGAAAAATTTCACTCATTATATTGTGACAAATTGCCAACAACTGTAATAGTGGAAGAGAAAATGAAAGCTTATAGGAGGACGCTTGAAGATCCGTCTCGAGATAATTATGGAATAATTTACTGTGAAGCGTTTGAGACTTTATCAATGAAGTCTCAAGATGTGTTAATCAGATTACTTGAATGTAAACCAGTTAACAAGAATAGTGTTAATACAAGTAATGGCAGTGGATATAGGTTTATATTTTCGTCTGAAAAAGACATGGATGAAATTAGGAAAAGTGGTCTTGTAAATGATAAATTGCTGAATAGAATTAATGTGTTTACAGTAAAAATCCCATCCTTAATAGAAGTAAAAGAAGATTTACCATTACTTATTAGTCAAAGAATAGATAAATATGTGAAGCAGTTATTTTTAAACCCGATTGTTTTTTCAGAGCTTTTAATAAATAACTTAACAAGGTACTCTTGGCCTGGAAATTATCGTGAATTAGATAAAGTGATTGAGCAAATTATCCATAAGGGGCGGCATGAAAGCATTATCGATCTGTCGTATCTGCCAGAAAGAATGAATAAAAAAAATACACGTGACAAAAGGGTCATACCGCTTGAAAAAACAGAAGAAATCGAAATTATAAAAGCTTTAGAAGCAATGAATTATAACGTTGCGCTAACAGCTCGAGCTTTGGGAATTGGACGAAGTACTTTGTACAGAAAACTTGAGAAATATGGTATTGCTATATAGCATGTATCAAAATGGGAGTGTGTTTCTTTTTGATACATGCTTCATTTTGATACAAAGAATAAGTGTATCAAAATGAACATCTTTAAAATTTTGTTTCAAAAAGATACACTCGTAAAGGATTAACACTAAAAAAAAGAGCTTCTATCATTGCAGGAATCTCTACAAAGTTGTAGAATAGTGAAGAAAGGACTATTTACTGTTAATTTACAGTAAGGAGAGATAGAATGTATAAAATTGGAGAAGTTGCTAATTTACTAAATGTTGAGAAGGTAGTTATTTTCGAAAAGCTTATTAGTAAATCAAAAGATATAGAAGCTCATATTGTGAAAGAAAAAGGAATCACCTATTTTACTGATTTTGGTGTAGAGGTGATGAATGCCTTGATATATGGTTTGCCTATTCCAGAGGAAACTAAGAAAGAATTGATATTAGAATCAACGGTTGCAACTGAGGATTTAAAAGACGAGTTAGATGAGGATTACATTTCAAGTGAAGATATCAAACGTATTAATGAAGAACGTGCACGTATAAAAAAAGAAATTATGGTTTGTCGTAATAATTTGATAGCGATTGATGGTCAACATGTTCAACTAGATGAAGCCCTTAAACATTATCAGGAAATGATAAAGGAAGATTTAGATTGGATTCGTATTGCTGAAGGTAAATTAACTTATCGCTTAAATCATTTGGATGCTAAAGGGTAAGGTGTAAATATGCTAAAAGTTATTGAGGTTGCAAATTTATTAGGTGTCAGCAAAGTAACTATCTATAAAAAGATGGAGAAGTTTAAAAAGGATTTAAAACCACATCTCCACAAAAAGAGAAACATTACATATGTAGATGATGCAGGTGTAGAAATAATACGACAATCCTTGATAGAGAATAATGTGATTTTTGAGAAAAATGATATTGAAAATCAAGTGAAAGAATTAACGGAACGTGTTTCAGAATCAAAAGATCAATTAACTTGGATGAATACACAATTAGTGACAGCTTATCGCGATGATATTTTGAATTTGCGATTTGTACTTGAATTACTGAATGCTCAAATTAAAGTGAAATCATCACAGCTTCAAGAAAAAGAAGAAATGCTGTCAAATTTTAAGGACATTAATCGCTTAAACAAAGAGCGAATTAAAGTGTTAGAAACGTCATTGGATGTTTCTTTATAAAGTCTTTACTTAATTAATTATCTATATATTTATAACTTGGGAGGGAGTAAAGTGGCTAAAAAAAATATTTTTGAAAAACTTGGACTTGTAGAGGCTGAGTATTTAGAAGAAAGCACACAAGATGAGAATCTGGTTGATGAATCATCTGTTTCGGTTGAGGATTCAGTTATGGCAAATTTGGCAAAAGATGCTGATGATTTAAATGATGAAGAAGTTAAAGAAATTGAAGGAAAGCTTGATGTGTTAATTGGTGCTTATGAGAAGAACAAATTATTGACGATTGAAGAAATTTATCGTAATGCACGAGTAGAGTCAGATGTGAAGAAAACGATTTTTATGGCGGATGTATTTTTAAAAGCATTACCTGAAAATTTACCCGTAGATGTTAAGAAAGAGTCTTTGTTGAATATTATGAACGTATCAAATATTCCAGCAGAGTCATTATTAACAGATGCATACCAGAGAATTGATGCACTCAATACTGTATTAGAGAATACTGTTCAAACAACACAAACGGTAATTGAAAGCAATGAGGCATCTGTTCGGGAACTTGAAAGGCGTATACAAGAACTTCGTACAGTTATTGAGGAGCGTAGAAAGTTCGAAGAAGATCAAAACACACTTATTGAGTATGAGGTACAAAAGATTATTGGTATCGTGGATTACATTAAACAATAAGGTAGGAGGGAACCCATAGACTTGAGGAGTGATGTTTTTGAAAAAGAGATATCGTGTAACGACTAGAGGGAAGATTGTATTTCCTTTAGCTGCTTTGTTGCTTATCTACGGTCTTAATTTAATGATAGCGCCACCGCCACTTAGTCAAGTTAGTGATGTTGAGCCAACAGTAATTGAAAAGGACAACGCGCAAGGTGATTCAGATGATGTGACTTCTGCTGAAGCAACAGAAGTTGTGGCTGAAGTGACAGAAGTTGTGGCTGAAGTGACAGATTTAGAAGAGAATACGAAGGTAGATAATTGTACGACTAACACATATAACGATGACGTTTCTATTAGACGATTGAAACTTTTAGAAGAAGCTGGTTTTACGGTGTATTATAAACCAAATGCATTATATGTACCAGATGGAGAATTGGCGAAATTAATTGAGTTTGCTAAAATCGCAAAAGAGTTTCCAGATGAAGACATTGTTATTGAAGGTAATGCACATTATGGTATTGGTAAGGAGTCCTTGTGGGATAATGAGGATGCGGAAAAACTAGGCTATAAGCGTGGTTTGGTTATTAAGAATGATCTAATTAAACGCGGAATAGACAAGGATAGAATTGTGATTTATAATAATAAAAATACCAAAGGATTGAATGTTGATCTTTCAGTCGAATCAATCGCTTTAAATAGGCGTGTTGATGTGTTTTTTAGCCAGTTTATGTATAAAGAAATTGATACAAAATAGCCTGATCTAATTAGGCTATTTTTTTAGTGAAAAAAGTAGGATTGATAAAATTGTATTGCCCAGGAAATATTCTATATTGACATCTATAAGAAAAGGATTTAATATTTAGTATGAGATGCACCCGTAGCTCAGTAGGATAGAGCAACCGCCTCCTAAGCGGTAGGTCGAAGGTTCGATTCCTTTCGGGTGCGCCAAATGAGGGTTTGTTAATGAATGAATTTTATATGCGAGAAGCATTAAAAGAGGCGGAAAAGGCATTAGCGATAGGAGAAGTTCCTATTGGTGCTATTATTGTCAAAAATGATGAGATTGTTGGACGTGGGTATAACCAGAAGGAATGCCTAAAAGATGCAACAAATCATGCGGAAATATTAGCGGTTAAAAACGCCTCTCAGACAATTGGCGGATGGCGTTTGACAGGGTGTGAGATGTATGTTACTATTGAACCCTGCGTGATGTGTGCAGGCGCTTTGTATCAGACAAGAATCGATAAAGTTTATATCGGTGCTGATGATCCAAAGGGTGGTGGTGTAGAATCTTTATATCAAATTTTTTCGGATGATAGATTAAATCATA
>Ga0193962_1000979_pt1 | contig 13318 bp, 10 predicted proteins | sample FB_5_MG_FD_140335 | JGI IMG/M metagenome (GOLD analysis project Ga0193962, IMG submission 140335) | Microbial mat bacterial communities from the Broadkill River, Lewes, Delaware, United States - FB_5_MG | ecosystem: Environmental > Aquatic > Freshwater > River > Microbial mats | place: USA...
ATAGGTTTGTAGTTGATCGTTGCGCCTGTTTTCGCACAGATCTTTTCGAGCTGGGTCCACGCAAGGTAGGATGCGGTACTGATGTAGTCATAGTAAAAATCGACAGACTTAGGCATAGATATATCCTTTTTAAAGCTTACAGAGAGTTAAATTTTTTAGGTTTTTATAATTTGCGCTACCATGTTTCAGCATAAGGGCGGATATCTTGTTCGAATGTCCATGCTGTTCTTGGTTGTTTATGTAGCTGCCAATAAGTTTCGGCAAGTTGATCTGGTTGAATAATGCCGCCCTCAGCTTTACTGGCAACTAGATCTGGGAACAGGGCTTCGGTTGAGCGGTTCTCAATTAAACCATCGACAATAATATGTGCTATGTGTATCCCTTGAGGACCTAGTTCCCGGGCCATACTTTGAGCGAGTGCTCTAAGTGCGTGCTTGCCTCCTGAAAAGGCGGCAAAGCCACTGTTTCCTCTAAGGCTAGCGGAGGCGCCGGTAAAAAGAATCGTCCCCTGTTTTCTACTTAGCATGGCGTTACTCACCTCTCTGCCAACCAGAAAACCGGCGAAAGCACACATCTCCCATACTTTGCGATAAACCTGAGCGCTGGTGTCTGCGATATTGAAGCGGACGTTACCACCGACATTGAAAATTGCGGCGTGAATAGGGCCTATATCGGTTTCGATCATTTTAATAAGGTTGCTGACCTGTTCTTCATCTCTTGCATCTGAATGAAAGATACTGGCACTGCCCCCCAAGGCGTTTATATCGGCGCGCAGGGTTTCCAAGTCGCCTCTGCGGCGAGTGGCAACAATGTGATAGCCCCCTTTGGCAAAACGTTTTGCTATTGCACTGCCTAAATGATCGCCAGCGCCAACAACTAAGGCTACCTTTTTCGGTTCAGACTGAGGCATAAACCTCTCCTTGTTGGTTAGTTGATCGCATCGATAGTTATTCTAGTCTGGGATACAGCTTTTGTTGTTGAACCATTCAAAACTATGAAAAGTGTATAAGTGTTACTATGATAATTGAAATTGATTGTTTGTATGGCTACGATAATTATTGATTATGATAGGTGGTAATTATGGTAGTGCGTAGATAGGGTATCTTTATGGAATTACAGCAACTCAGGTTGTTTCTGGCCGCAGCAGAGTCTGAAAGCTTTACTCGGGGTGCTGAACGAGCATTTGTTTCACAGCCCGCGCTGTCAGCTTCGATCTCAAAATTAGAGACTGAGATGGGCGTGAAGTTGTTTACGCGCAATAAACGTAATGTGGTTTTGACCCCCGCAGGGCGTAAACTGTTACGGCGTGCAAAGATGATTGTGGGTGAATGTGCGAAGGCAAAGAACGAGTTAAAGCATCATGATATTCAGAAATCCTTACGCTTAGGGGTCATTAACACCCTCTCTATTTTGCGCGTTGCCGAATTGATAGAGCAGTATCGCCGTGAAAACCCTGAACTTAAGTTAGAAGTTATCGATGCGAGTGCAGCAGAGATGGAGCGTTTAGAGCGGGAAGATAGAATTGATGTTGCACTGACGGTGTTAAGCAAAAAGCCCCGATTAGTACGAGAGTTTGTAAATTATCAAGTCCTGTTTAGTGAGCCCTATGTTTTGGCCCTGCCAGTGAATCATCATTTAAGTCGTTCTAGTTGTATTAGTCTTGAAGCGCTATCTAGAGAGCCGTTTATCGCTCGTTCTCACTGCGAACATCGTCAAGTGATGGTTGAGTTATTAAAGAAACAAGAGATTCGTTTAAATGTTGCTTATATCACTAACCAAGATGACCGTGCGATCTCTCTCGTGGAATCAAATGTTGGTGTTGCTTTAGTGCCTGAACATTATAGCTCTGTCAAAATGGTTAAAGTGCCATTGGAGGGTCAACCTATCTCACGCACCGTTGGTTTTGAATGGGGTGAGAATGGGAATGCGGAAGAGGTTCAACGATTTGTCGGCTATGCTAAAACAGTACCTTGGGTATAAAGAAGAACAGCAGTTAAGTGCTTCTTTAAGCCTTTTATAGGGTGCATTTCACGCAGTTACGACCGGTTTTCTTGGCTTTATAGAGTGCGATATCTGCTGCATGCAGAAGATCGCTAATGCCCGACATTTTTGCGCTATAGCTGGCGACACCAAAGCTAGCGCTGATAGATATGTTTTTTTCGCCAACTTCTACCTGTATTTTTTCAATAGATTGACGTAATTTTTCAGCAAACTGCATAGCTGAGTTTAAAGCGGTATTGGGTAGAATGATGGCAAACTCTTCACCGCCGTATCTTGCGGCAATGTCACTGTGGCGTATAGATTCCTTAAGTAACTCACCTAAAGATTCGATGACTTGGTCTCCGGCTGGGTGGCCCCATGTATCATTGATCTTTTTGAAGTAATCTATGTCGATAACAATCGCACAGAGATCATCGTCATTGCGGTTGAGGAATTTAAGTATCTGCTCCGCTTTTATGAAAAGGGATCGGCGATTATCTAAACCGGTCATCACGTCTGTATGTGCAAGTCGTTCCGCTTTTGATTTAGCGTCTTCTAATCGATACTGCTGTTTGATCTGCAGTGTTAGATCGGTAAATGTCGCTAAAATTGCCGCTTTATTATTATAAAAAATCTGTTTGGCGTTTAGCGATAGATGTAGTGTTTGTCCCTCTTTTCGATATTCGAATCGATGAGATTCTATCTGCTTTCCTTCTGCCAAATGATCACAGATGCTTTGTGGAAAATTGAAATGGGAGAAAAGGCTGCTCTCTATACCACGATCAACTCGTTCATTGATTAAGAACATCTCATCGGCAGCATCGTTATAAAACAGGTGATAGCCATCAGCAATATCTGTCACTGTTATAGGGAGAGGAGAGGCCGCAAAGATAAATTTAAGATCCTCATTACTTTCACGATGCTCCTCTCTTTGGCGACGATCATGAGTGACATCTATCCCGGTACAGGTAAGGCCGATTATTTCCCCGCTTTGTTCATCTTTAACTGGCTCAACAACGAGATCAAAGTATTCACTATCCGCTTTTCCGGGGGCTGTTGGTATTTCTGCCCGTTCGCCAATACCTGTTTCTAACACGCGGCGCTTGATAGCGCCCATTCTATCGGCTAGATCTTTATCAAGAATGTCCCAATCCGTTTTGCCAATGACATCATCTTGAACTAAGCCCATGTGCCCGTTATATAACCATGTGTAACGGAGCTGTTTGTCGTGATGACAAAGTGCCATAGGGCTAATCTTAAGCGCATCTAATAGATTCTTTTCGGCGGCTTCTGCCTTTTCACAGCGGGCTTTAAGCATCGCTATTTCTGCTTTTAACGAGTCGATGATGTCGGTTTGGCTTTTTTGACTCATTGTCATTCTCATTGAGAGCATTAATTACTGAATAGGAGAAAGATAAAGGCGCGAATTCTGCGCGGTTATTATGTTAGTTGTACTAATAAAGGTGTAATAGTTGAAATACATTATTAAGTATAGAAGAGGAGGAGCAACTAGCTACGTTTAACGTCAGTATGCTAATCCTTTTTTATTAAAGCCTGTCGATGATAAGTTTTGTATTAAAGGCCAACGGGAATCGCCGTGTCGTTTTTTATCTCACGCAGCGCAAAGTTAGATTTAACTTGGCTCACACCGGGTAAAGCAAATATCTTTTCATTTAAAAATTGGTCATAAGCGGCCATATTTTGAATGACCACACGCAGAACGTAATCGGCATCACCGGTAACTGCATAGCATTGCAGCACTTCAGGAAACTCTTTAACCGCCGCCTGAAACTCTTCGGCGTGACCTTGCTGATGACGTATCAATGAAACCATGATCAGAACGCAAAGGTCATAGCCAAGGGCTTGAGGGTCAACAATAGTGGTGTACTGTTTTAACACCCCGCTTTCATCGAGTGCTTTTACACGTCTCCAACAGGCGGCTGTAGATAAGCCTACTTGGTCTGCCAACTGCTGATTTGAGATACGACCATCGGCTTGGAGCGTCGCAATTATTTGTCGGTCGTACCTATCTAGTGTTTCAGTCATAAATTCACGATTCTTATAAAAAAAGAAATTATCTTACGATTAATAATCTACATGGTAATGAATATTTCAAATAAAGGCCAATATCGCTGTTAATTTGCAAGCACCTTTCGCAAGAAAAAACCTAAACTGTCTCACAATAAATTGAGCCGCTTGATATAGATCAATGAAATCTAGCTGCGGACATAAAAATAAGAAGTATATTGTTGAGGTGTATGGCATGAGCCATGACGAGAAAGGTTTAGCATCTGTTGCAGTAGGGGCAACAGGTTTAGATGATTATTCTTTAAATGATCGTTACGAACGTAAAACAGGTCGTGTTTTTTTAACCGGTACCCAAGCGTTGGTACGTTTGCCATTGATGCAGCGCCAGTTGGATCAGAAAAACAACCTCAATACAGCAGGCTTTATTAGTGGTTATCGTGGTTCGCCATTAGGTGGTTACGATCAGTCTTTATGGCAAGCGAAGAAACTGCTTCAAGAGCACAATATCGATTTTGTTCCTGCGATTAACGAGGAACTGGGTGCCACGATGGTATTGGGTACCCAACAGGTTGAATCGGATGCTGACAAAAATGTCGATGGCGTTTTTGGTATTTGGTACGGCAAAGGTCCTGGTGTTGATCGTGCTGCCGATGCATTAAAGCACGGTACTACTTATGGAAGTTCGCCTAACGGTGGTGTGCTTGTTATTGCCGGTGATGACCACGGCTGTGTCTCTTCCAGTATGCCTCATCAATCAGATGTGGCGTTTATGTCATGGTTTATGCCGACCATTAACCCCGCAAACATTGAAGAGTATTTTGAGTTTGGCCTGTGGGGCATCGCGATGTCTCGTTACAGCGGTATGTGGGCTGGCTTTAAAGCGATCTCCGAAACGGTAGAAAGTGCCGCGTCAGTTAATATTGATGAGCTGCCTACGTTTAATGTGCCTGATGATTTCACTATGCCTGAAGGTGGCCTTCACTATCGTTGGCCGGATCTTCCAGGGCCTCAATTAGAAACCCGTATTGAGCACAAACTCGCAGCGGTAGCGGCATTTGCCCGTGCTAACCCGCTAGATCGTCGTATCTATAATCTAGAACAATCTCGTTTCGGTATTGTTACGACAGGCAAGGCGCATTTAGATCTGATGGCCGCGCTTGAGATGTTAGGTCTAGATGAAGAAAAGGCACGTGCCTTAGGGTTGGATATATACAAAGTGGGCATGGTATGGCCGCTTGAACGCACCGGTGCAATGGATTTTGTTCGTGGTAAGCAGGAAGTGCTTGTCATTGAAGAGAAGCGCGGCATTATCGAAAGCCAAATTAAAGAGTACATGTCTGCACCAGACGAGACGATTAATGTCACGGTAGTAGGTAAGAAAGATGAAAACGGTGAGCCGTTAATCCCATATGTTGGCGAACTAAGCCCTAATATGCTGGCACGTTACGTCGCAGATCGTATCACTAAACTATTAGGTGAAGACTTCCGCGAAAAACTGGCTGAAATTGGCGTTAGAGGGAGCACGGTTTGTGATCCAGGTGGTGTCCGTCGTCTGCCTTATTTCTGTTCGGGTTGTCCACATAACTCATCCACTAAAGTGCCTGAAGGTAGTCGCGCGCAGGCCGGTATCGGTTGCCACTTCATGGCATCCTGGATGGACCGTAAGACTGAATCCCTGATCCAGATGGGGGGTGAAGGTGTTAACTGGATTAGTAAATCACGTTACCTCGAAAACAAACATGTTTTTCAAAACTTGGGTGAGGGCACATACTTTCATTCAGGTTCCTTAGCTATCCGTCAGTCTTTGGCTGCGGGTACAAATATTACGTACAAAATTCTATTTAATGATGCCGTTGCTATGACGGGTGGTCAGCCTGTTGATGGTGTGATCACAGTACCTGCCATCGCTAATCAAGTGTTCTCAGAGGGTGTTAAACGCATCGCTATTTTGAGCGATGAACCTGAGAAATTTAGTGATAAAAGCATCTTCCCGTCGATTGCTACATTCCATCACCGCGATGAGTTAGATGCGGTTCAATTGGAACTGCGTGAGCTGCCAGGTGTAACGGTACTTATTTTTGATCAAACCTGTGCTGCAGAGAAGCGTCGCCGCCGTAAACGTGGTCAATTCCCTGATCCTCAGCGTCGTGCATTCATCAACCATAACGTTTGTGAAGGCTGTGGCGATTGTTCTGAAAAATCTAACTGCTTATCGGTTGTGCCTCGTGAGACTGAACAGGGTCGTAAGCGTCGTATCGATCAGTCTTCATGTAATAAAGACTTCTCTTGTGTTCAAGGTTTTTGTCCAAGCTTTGTGACTATTGAGGGTGGCAAGCTGCGTAAAGGTGCAGGTGTAACGATTGGCGAAGCCTTTAAGCAGAAAGTGTCGGCCTTAGCGCAGCCTCAAATTTCAGAGTTATCCGATTGCTACAACTTATTGGTTGGCGGTGTAGGTGGTACCGGTGTTGTTACCGTTGGTGCACTCATTACCATGGCGGCACACTTGGAATCTAAGGGTGCAACTGTGCTTGATTTTATGGGTTTTGCCCAAAAAGGCGGAACCGTTTTAAGTTATGTTCGATTGGCACCACAACCGGATGATATTCGCCAAGTGCGTATAGAGACCGGACAGGCGGACGCAATGATCGCTTGCGATATGGTCGTGGCGACTTCTGATAAGGCGCTGAGCGTATTGCGCCATAACCACAGCCGCGCAGTACTTAACTTAGCGGAAATGGCAACGGCTGATAACGTTCTATACCGTGATGCTGATATGAAAGCCACTCGTCGAGTTCGAGTGTTGGGAGAAGCGGTCGGGGATGATCGACTAGATTCTATCGATGCTAATCGTTTAGCAGAGTCACTATTGGGCGATACGGTTTTCTCTAATGTGATGATGCTGGGTTTTGCTTGGCAGAACGGTCTAGTGCCAGTGTCTATGGATGCGCTTCAGCGAGCTATTGAATTGAATGGCGTAGCGATTGAAAAGAACAAAACGGCTTTCAGTTGGGGGCGTTTGGCGGCAGTTGATCTTGATTTTGTAGAGAAATCAGCAGGTGGTCATACCCCGGAAGCAGAGCTTACGCTTGAGCAGATTATTGAAAAGAACGCTGCTTTCCTTACGCAATACCAAGATGCTGACTACGCGGCAGATTACCGTGCATTGGTAAGTAAAACCGCTAGCGCTGAGAAGGCTGTAACGATTAGCTCGCAAGCATTAACTGAGAGCGTTGCTAAGCAGTTGTTTAGATTAATGGCTTATAAAGATGAGTATGAGGTCGCACGACTTTATACCGAGACCGATTTCCTTAAAGAGGTTAGCGAAACCTTTGAAGGGGATTATCGAATCAAATTCCATATGGCTCCACCGTTGCTTGCTCGCAAACTTGATGGACAGGGGCGTCCTAAGAAAATGCAGTTTGGCTCTTGGATGTTAAAAGGGTTGGGGTTAGTCGCAAAAATGCGTGGCCTTCGTGGCACCAAGTTGGATCTCTTTGGCTACCACTCTGATCGAAAACTAGAGCGACAGTTGCGCGATGAATATCAACAGCTGATCGAGCAGATAGCAGGCAAATTAACGTCATCTAACTACAAAGCAGCTATCGAGTTAGCACAGTTACCCGCAGAAATTCGTGGCTTTGGGCCTGTGAAAGAGCAAGCGGTAGAGGCTTCAAAAGCGAAATCAGAGCAGTTACTCGCTCAGTTGCAGTAAGTCTAAGTACTTACGTTTGTTAGTTATTTATTACTGAATGTTATTGATTAGGACACTGCAATGTTTGAAGCACTTAATCCACTGCCTCAAGATCCGATTCTAGCGATGATGGCGAGCTATCAGCAAGATAGCCATCCCCAAAAGTTGGATCTAGGTATAGGTGTTTATAAAGATGATCAAGGCCATACGCCGATTATGCAAGCGGTTCAGCTAGCAGAAAAGGCGTTGATCGAAACCGAGATTACTAAAAGCTATACGGCGCCAGCGGGTTCACCTAAATACAACCAGCTAGTCGCGGAACTGGTATTCGGAGCAGAACACAAGGTTTTACGTGATCAACGCGTTATTTCAGCCCAAACACCTGGCGGCTGCGGTGCGTTACGTATGGGAGCTGAGTTTTTAAAAGGGTGCAGTTCTGATAGCCGTGTATGGGTCAGTAGCCCAACGTGGGCAAATCATATTCCTTTGTTGGGTGGCGCGGGTTTAGCGATAGCTGAATACCCTTATTACGATTACAGCGATAAAACGATTCAATTTGATGCCATGTTGGCGGCATTAGAAACCGCGGCCGCGGGGGATTTTGTTCTATTGCATGGATGTTGTCATAACCCCAGCGGTGCTGATCTTAATAAAGAGCAATGGCTGGCAGTTGCAGAGCTGATTGAGCGGAAAGGTCTGATCCCTTTCATCGATATGGCTTATCAAGGTTTAGGTTCCGGTCTTGATCAAGACGCCTATGGCGTTCGGATGATGGCTGAACGTATGCCCGAGATGTTAGTCGCTACCTCATGTTCAAAGAACTTTGGTTTGTATCGTGAGCGCACAGGCACGCTGTTCATTATCGGTAATACCGCGGAACAGACCCAGGTCGCAGGCAGCCAGCTTTTTAGTCGAATTCGAAGTCATTATTCGATGCCACCCTCACATGGCGCTGCCATTGTCGAGACTATTTTGGCGGACACGAGTTTAACGACACAGTGGGAAGAGGAGTTGGCGTCAATGCGTCAACGAATTCAAACCCTTCGTCAGAGCTTGGTTAAAAAAATCAGTGCTTCCTCTATTACGAATGATTTCAGCTTTATTGAACAACAGTTTGGCATGTTCTCGTTTCTTGGAATTTCTCCGGCTCAAGTTGAGCAACTTCGGACGCAGTACAGCATCTATATGATCGATTCGAGCCGTATGAATGTGGCTGGGTTAAATGATCAAAGTATGGATTATTTCGTCGCTGCGCTTGAAGAGGTTATTCGATAAACAGGCAGCATAGCTCCAAGGATTTAAAGCAATAAAGTACGAACAATAAAAATAATTAATGGTAGGCAACAATGAATACAGTTTTATTCGATCATCCGGAATTCGATAAACACGTCAACGTATACGTTCATTACGATGACAATACCGGTTTAAAAGCAATTAGCGCAGTGCATCGCGCTTGGAATGGCAAGCCCGCTGTTGGTGGCTGTCGTTTACGTAATTACAACAGCGCTGATGAGGCGTTTACGGATGTGCTGCGTTTATCCCGTGGTATGACCTACAAGTCTGTTATGTCGGGTCTTGATTACGGTGGCTCGAAGTCAGTCATGATCGCCAATCCCGAAACTATGGATCGTCGTGCGACGTTCTTAGCGATGGGTGATTTTGTCGAAAGCCTTGGTGGCAAAGTGTCTACCGGTGTCGATGTTGGACTGACAGCGGCTGATGTAGAGGTGATGGGCGAGCGTACTTCGCATTTGGGTGGCCGTGCAGCGCTAGCGCCAGATCTCGTAACGGCTTATGGCGTACTGACTTCAATCTGTGCAGGGGTTAAGCACCGTACAGGAAGTGATGATTTAAATGGTAAATCGGTAGCGGTGCAAGGGTTAGGAAAAGTCGGTTTTAAACTGGTTGAGCTTTTGCGAGAACGTGGGGCAAAAGTCGTTGCGGCTGAAGTTAATGCTGAAGCGGTTTCTCGCGCTCAAGATACCTTTGGAATCGATATTGTCGATCCTTCTGTTGTTCATGCTCAGGACGTTGATATCTACAGCCCGTGTGCGCTGGGGATGGTGATCAATGATCAGAGCATCGATCAAATAAAAGCCGGTATTGTCGCCGGTGCTGCTAACAATCAATTAACGCGCCCAGAACATGGTGTCTCCTTAGCGAAAAAAGGCGTGCTTTATGTCCCGGATTACATCACCAACTGCGGTGGCTTACTCGCGGTAGCAAGTGACCTTGAGAAAAGTGATGAGGCTTGGGTCTGGAGCAAAGTAGATGAGATCGCTGAAACATTAGATGAGGTTTTCTCACTGGCGGATCGTCTTGATATTGCGACAAGTTATGCCGCGGATCAGATTGGTGCTGCGCGTATCGCTAAGTTCGATGAGATGAATCGTTAATAACGATATCTCAAATAGTTCGACAGATGCTGGTGGAATCGTTCTAGGTTTCATCAGCCTTGCTTGAAATAGGTCTCTGTAGAGACCGCACAACTGAAATAAAAATAATTATGGGACCTGAGCAGAAACAGGATCCCTCACAGGAGTGTTACACATGAAATTACGTAATTTCTTAACAGCCGCAGTTACCGCTGCAACCTTATCAATGACAGCATCAATGACGGTTCAAGCAGAACCTGTGTACGTTGCAGCAACCGCGATTGTTGAGCATCCAGCTTTGGATGCCGTTCGTGATGGTATTAAAGAGGTCTTGGCTGAAAAGGGGTATACGGAAGAAGACCTTAAGTTCACTTATGAAAGCGCACAAGGTAATCCAGCAATTGCAGCCCAGATCGCCCGAAAAATGGTAGGTGATTCACCTGATGTTATCGTCGCCATCTCTACACCTTCAGCACAAAGTGCTGTAAGCGCAACCAAAGATATTCCGGTTGTCTTTTCTGCCGTTACTGACCCGCTGGATGCAAAACTTGTTTCTAACTACGAAAAGCCAGGGGCTAATGTAACGGGCTTATCCGATATGTCTCCTGTGCAGCAGCACCTTGAATTGATCATGGAGTTCCTGCCAGAGGTTCAGAAAGTGGGCGTTCCTTACAATCCAGGTGAGCCAAATGCAGTTGCCATTGTTCGTTTGTTAAAAATTGAAGCGATGAAAATGGGGATTGAGATCGTTGAAGCGCCATCACCGAAATCTTCAGATGTGATGATTGCCTCACAGAAACTGATTGGCAATGTTGACGCTATTTACTGCCCAACTGATAACACAATCCTTACGGCGTTAGAGTCAGTGATTAAAGCGGGTATTGATGGTCGTATCCCTGTTTTTGCGGCAGAGACTAATGCGGTTGAACGTGGTGCGGTTGCATCGCTTGGCTTTAACTACGGTGACATTGGTCGCCAGACGGGTGAAGTTGTTGTTCGAATTCTTAAGGGCGAAAAAGTAGGTGATATCCCTGTTCGTGTAGCGAATGGTTCTGAGCTATATGTTAATCCAAAAATGGCGGCACGGATGGGTGTAGAAATCCCAGCAGCTGTAATGGAACGCGCAACGAAAGTTGTTGAGTAAGTTCGAGCAGAGGTCGCTTTTATGTCTTTATTTTCTTTCCTTGGCACGCTTGAGATCGGATTTATTTTCGGTCTTGTAGCGATAGGGGTTTATCTAACGTTTAGGGTTTTGGATTTTCCTGACCTGACCGTTGATGGCTCCTTTACGATGGGGGCGGCGATTGCCGCCGCCCTGATTGTATCTGGCATTAATCCTTATGTGGCTACTGTGTGCGCCACCATTGGTGGGGCCGCAGCGGGGCTTGTTACGGCTTGGCTTAACCTGCGTTTTAACATTCTACATCTGCTCGCCAGTATCCTGACGATGACGGCGCTCTACACCATCAATCTGCGCATCATGGGTAAACCCAATTTGGCGCTGATTATGGAGCCAACGGTGTTATCGCCTTTTGAATCTTTTGGTATTCCAAATATGTACCTTAAGTTGGCATTTGTGGCGTTTGTTGTGATCTTGATCGGTTTAGCGTTGGCTTACTTCCTTAATACGCAATATGGCATGGGTATGCGTGCAACGGGTGCAAATCCGCGTATGGCACAAGCAAATGGCATCGTCATTAAAGAGAAAATCTATGCTGGCCTTGCGCTTTCAAACGGCCTTGTTGCTTTGGCGGGGGCGTTATTCGCACAGACAAACGGTTTTGCCGACTCCACGATGGGGATAGGCACCATTGTTGTTGGTTTGGCGGCGGTCATTGTCGGTGAAAGCTTGTTCGGAAGTCGATCAATGCTGGTCATTGTCTTTAGTTGCATCATCGGTTCCTTGTTATATCGATTAGCGGTTTCTGCTGCGCTGAATGCTGACTTTCTTGGATTCACGACCTCAGATCTTAATTTGATTACCGCAGTGTTGGTCGGTTTAGCCTTGATCATTCCTCACTTACGGCGTGAACGTAAAGCGCGTAAAGCTGCTGCAGGAGGTGCCTCATGATCAGCTGCAAAGATATCAAAGTTACATTCAATGCCGGTCTAGCAACTGAAAAACGTGCTTTGCGTGGTGTTGATCTTGAAATTCCACAGGGTGAGTTCGTAACGGTCATCGGTTCAAACGGTGCGGGTAAATCGACCTTATTGAATACGATCGCCGGTGATATTCGCGCTTCAAGCGGCAAGTTGATGTTCGATGCATGGGATGTCACAGGTGTTTCTGCCGCGGGTAGAACCCGTGATGTGGCCCGTGTATTTCAAGATCCGTTAGCCGGTACGTGCGGCAATATGACGGTTGAAGAAAATATGGCTTTAGCCTACGGACGCGGACGTCGTGGTGGATTAAAGCCGGCATTAAATGACGATCTACGCGATCTATTTCGTGAGCAACTTAAGCGCCTTAATTTAGGTTTAGAAAACCGCTTAGGTGCTGAAATGGGGCTGCTTTCAGGTGGACAACGTCAGTCGGTTAGCTTGCTGATGTCAGCATTGCAGCCAAGCAAAATACTTCTTCTCGATGAGCATACTGCGGCCCTCGATCCTAAAACCGCAGCGCTAGTGATGGAGATTACTGATCAGATCGTAGAGGAAAAGCAGCTTACCGTAATGATGGTGACTCATTCCATGCGACAAGCGCTCGATCACGGCACACGTACCATCATGATGCATGAAGGCAAAGTGATGTTTGATCTAGCGGGTAAAGAGCGTAGCCAATATGACGTTAAAGATCTTCTCAATCTTTTTGCCAAAGCAAGAGGGGATGGAGAAGAACTTGATGACGACAAATTATTGCTAGGTGCTTAGCGCATCGGCACAAAATTCAGACAGGCACTTTTATCTCTCTTAAAGGTATCCCACGCCAGCGTCACAGGGATCTAGGAGTGCTTGTCTGATCTTACCATCTACTGAGGTGTGACCTTGGCGATGGAAAATAAACCCAAAAAAATAAGAAACTAAAACAGGATAGTGACATGAAGCTTAAGAAGTTAACCGCAGCAATTATGGCACTGGGCGCTCTGTCTAGCGTTCAGGTAAATGCTGCTGAAGGCGACAATGAATTTGATGTTGATCTAGGCTTTCGTACCTTTTATATGAACCGTGATTTTGATGCAGGTATCTCAGATACTATCGCAGCAGGTCAGGCTATTCGTTTAGATGTTAAATCACCTATGTGGAA
>Ga0193962_1000980_pt1 | contig 13311 bp, 13 predicted proteins | sample FB_5_MG_FD_140335 | JGI IMG/M metagenome (GOLD analysis project Ga0193962, IMG submission 140335) | Microbial mat bacterial communities from the Broadkill River, Lewes, Delaware, United States - FB_5_MG | ecosystem: Environmental > Aquatic > Freshwater > River > Microbial mats | place: USA...
CTAATTATTATCTTTTAACAGAGGGAGATTTTCCCTCTGTTGATTTATCTCATGTCTTAACTCTTTACAATAACCAATACCGAGAAGTACAAATCAAAAGTGACAAGCCTTTTGATAATATAGTAAAAAACCAATACTTTAGTTTTGATGTAAAAGACGTAGTTTCTTTTTTATTTAAAATAGGAACAAATTCTATAATTATAAAAAGAAGAAAAAAAGCTAGTGATTTATTAGTAGAATACTGGTTATATCATACTTTCTTACCTATCTTACTCACCTTTGAAAATAAGTACTATTTTTTACATGCAGGTGCAGTAGAAATCGAAAACAAATCAGTACTTTTTATAGCAGATTCTTTTGGTGGAAAATCTACACTAACAGATTTTTTCATAAAAAAAGGTCACACTATGATTTCTGATGATAAGGTAGCTACATTTGAAAAAGAAGAAAAAATATATGCAGTTCCCTCTTATCCTTATCATAGACCATATAGAAAGATGGAAGATTTAGGTATATTTGTAGAAAATTTTGCAAAAGAAATCAAACCAATTCATTGTATTTTTAACCTAATAAAATCAGATGAAAACTCTGATATAAACATAGAAAAAATATCAGGAATAGATAAGTTTAAAGCACTACGATATGCTACAGATATTGATCTTCCTGTACATAAACAATCACGATTTAAATCCCTTGCAAATATAGCAAATAAAGTAGATATTTACAATATCTCAATACCTTGGGATTTAGATAGACTAGAAGAAGTATATGATAAAATATGTATCTTTATCAAAAAGGAAGCAAATGAATTTAAACACTAAAGTAACTATACCAGATACACTTTTTTCACAAGAAGTAGATGACGAAACAATAGTTCTTGATACAAACACACAAGAATATTTTAACTTTTCTTCATTAGGAAAGGTTATATGGGATATGCTTTTAGAAGAAAATACACTTCAAGAGATATTTGATGAACTAAATGAGTTTATGGAAGTAGAAAAAAAACAGCTAGAAAATGATATCTTAGATTTTGTAAAATCTTTAAATGAGAGAAATCTTATAAAGACAAGTGATTAGTCGCGAGACCGTAAAATCAGTTCTATATGTATTATTGGCTACTATTCCTCTAACTTTTGCTGCTAGTATTACATATTCTTGTTTTTCATCTTCAAAGAATTTTTCTACATCATTTTGGTTTAAAGTCTAGTTCTTTATATCTTCTTTACACTTTGAGTATTTTAGTGATTAAATATTTTGAAGCAGTCGAAAATTTTGACCGGTTCTTTTTTATTGTCTTTATCAAGTTTAGCCAGATCACTATTTGGTATTGTGGGTTTGAATAAGATACTACATATCCTTTTCATCTACTCCAGTATCTTTAAATTCTAATTCAATTCCTGAACATCCTCATAGTATTATGTTTATCATTTTATACCTTCGTATAATGCATTTATCTAAAAATATATGAGATTTATTTGTTTTTACATTAGATTTTGATAACATTTAAAATAACTTAAAAAAGGCTTTTCAAATAAAAAATCTAAATACAACTTTATCAGACGATATCATACTTATAATAGAATCTTGCAAAGAAGACAAAAACCAAGAACTAATAAAAGAAAAAATCAGCACTATAAAAAACTGGGATGATTTTATTGCTCTTAGCTATACTCACGGAGTCTTTCCCTTAGTTTATCATACTTTAAAAGAACACAAAGATATTTTACCTAAAGATTTATCTCTAAAACTAAAAACCATAAATATGGACATAGCAAAACAAAACATGCTAATGACAAGTGAGCTTATCAAAGTAATGAAGCTATTAGAAGAAAATGATATAGAAGCAATAGCTTTCAAAGGTCCTACTTTATGTCAGCTAGTATACGATGATGTTATTTCTAGACAATATGTTGATATAGATTTATTAATAAAAGAAGATTATTTTGATAATACAGTAACTATTTTAAAGAAGTTTGATTATCAAGAAAAATTTGAGTATTCAATTGGAAAAAAGAAGATTGAAAAATTACTTTCTGATCATACTTTTATTAACCCAAATAATAATATTCCAATAGAAATTCATAACAAACTATTTTCTTCTGATTTCCCTATTAACTTAAATAGTGATATCTTTTTTAAAAATACTACTAATATATTAATTAATAATAATTCAATAAATAGTTTTTCTAAAGAATACTTATTAGTTTACCTTTGTCTACATGGTTCTAAGCATCTTTTTTCAAGAATATCTTGGATACTAGATATTCATAAGTTAATAAACAAATATGATTTAGATTGGGAATTAATTGATAATATAATTCAAAAAAGTGATTCTAAAATAATAGTTTATTCCTCTTTATTTTTATCTAGATATTTACTTAATACTAAATTACCAGAAAATATAAAAAATAAATATAATGATAAATATAAAAAAATAGTAAAACTAATAATTGAAAATAAGAAAAATATGGATGAAGATAAATTCTCGATTATTAATTTAATTATGTTTGATACTGTAAAACAAAAAATATTTTATATTTTTTATCTTTTCAAACCTTCGTTCTTAGATTATCAAAGTCTAAATAAAGATTATAATTCAGAATTGTTATATTATATAATAAGACCATTCAATATCTTATCAAGGTTTTTCAAAAAAAGTAAATAATTATCTTATACTTTTTTTATGTTTTATACTTGTTTATAAAATCATGAATAGTTCTTTTTAATTCATATTGCTCTTCAATATCTTCAAGTAAATATAATAAATCTAATTTATAAAATACACCATATGCAATATAGTTGTATGAAATTTTGAAAAACTCCATAAATGCGCTCAATAAAGCAATCTTGTTTTCATAGAATAACGATTTATTCCACCATTCTAAATCAGTCACTGCTGTATTTATACTAAGGTTATCTGACTTTGGTATTAATAAATTACTTAATATTGATATTCTTCTTGTATAAAGTGAATCTGTAACTAAAAGTGCTGATTTAAGATTGTTTTCATTCAGATAGTTTCTAATAAAGAGAATTTCTTCAGCAGTATTTTTTAGATAAGGGTTGAAAATATAATTAATTTTTTGATTTGTATTCTTAATATGAGCAATTCTATTATCTGATAAATTATTTTGTTGACTATACTTTGTTCCACCCGTAATAATTAATATTCCTTGTTTACTATAATTCTCTTTATATAATTGAATAGATTTATTGAATCTATGTAAGTTTTTTCCTCCACCTAAAGATACTATAATATCTGATTTAATTGGATCTTTTGATATGTCTAAGTAGTTTCCAAGATTTGTAAATAGATAAACAAAAATGCAAATGAAAAAACCTAGAGTTAAAATTTTATAAGACATTCTATTTTTTCATTTAAAATAAAGAGCTATATTTTTGAGATATTAAATTCCAATTATAATTTTCTTCTGCAATAGTTTTCATATCTTTTGACAAATCAATTAATTTAGTATCATTTATATTATTTAATAGTTTTATTAATTCAATTGAAGAATTAAAATACAAAGCCTTATGTTGTGTTGTTTCTTTGTTATACTCAACTGCAAAAGCAAGTATAGGAAGACCTAAATACATAGCCTCAACTAATGATGGATTTGTGCCTCCTGCACTATGTCCATGTAAATACACATAACAGTTTGATCTAAATTGATCTAGGATAGTTTGATTATAAATAGGATCTAGTATATTTATATTAGTAAATGAAGAATATTTTTCTTTTAAATCTTTCCCGTAATCACTTGCATCCCAATTTCCAATAATTACAAAAGTTAAATTTTCATTTTTTGATACTGCTTCTAAAATTATATGAATATTATTCTCAGGTTCTATTCTGCATACTGTAAATGCATATTTATCATTTAAGAAAGTATATTTTTCTTTTAGTTCAGTAGATATTTCGACTTTATTTACATGATCTGCTCCATAAGCGATTAACTCACTCTCAACTTTATATTCATCTCTTACATAATTTTGAATCACTTTATTGTCAGCAACTACAACATCACTGTATTTTGTAGCTAGTTTTTCTGAGAACTTTAAAAAAGATTTTGTATACTTATTCCACTTATCTCTTTTCCATTCTAAACCATCAATATTTGTGACAATTCTAATCTTTTTATTAAAAAGTCTTAAAAAAGGTAAAAATATACATCCTGATACACCTAGAATCAAAATAGTATCAGCAAATTTAAGTGATTTGATTAAAGATACTATATCATAGGGAATACTTTGTGCTCCATTTGCATTAAGATTTATATATTCTAACTTACAATTGTTGTAAGAATCTAGTTTTTCTGGATATGATTTAGAAGAACAAAAAACAGTTATATCATACTCTTTGTTTAAATCTTTTGTCAAATATTCTGCCAAAGTTTCAAAGCCACCATATTTTGCAGGAATACCTACTGTGCCAATAATTGATAATTTCTTTTTATTCATATATCACCTTTTCTATTTTTTCTAAAAATACTTTTTCACTAAAGCTTTTCACTTTTTCTTTTCCATTTGCAGATAAACGTAGACATGTATCTTCATCTCTTGATAATTCTAATATCTTATTTGATATTTTACCTATATCATATGATGATATTAAATATCCTTCTTTATCACTTTCTACTATTTCAATAGGACCGCCAACTGGAGGACAGATTATAGGTACACCATAAGCTAATGCTTCTACAATAGTCAAACCAAATGTTTCAACCCACTGATCAACTCTAGATAAGTTTAAAACTAAAGAAGAGTTTGAATAAAACTTAGTCAAGTCTTTTTGTCTTGAAAATATTTCAATATTATCAGGTAAGTCATAGTTAAAATAAGTATCTATTTCTATTTGATCTGCATTTAAAATCAATCTAAAAGATATATCTTTTTGTTCTTCAAGTTTTTTACAAATACTAATAAACTCAGGTATACCTTTATAGTCTTTTAATGAACAAATCATAGTTACAATAAACTTATCATGATGTAAGTACTTATATTCATAGTGTGAAGCTGTTTCTAAAAAATTATGTTCAAGAGCATTATGTATTACTTCATCTTTTATATTTTCAAAACTTTCTTTAGATTTTAAATCATTCGAAACAAATATAACCTTACTAGCAGTTTTACTTACAACATATCTTAAAAATCTTTTTAATACTGAAGGCTTTATAGATGTTTCATGAATATGATATATAATTTCACATCCTTTAAATCTAGCAGCCATCGCTGCTCCAAAAGGAAGTAATGTATTGATATAAATCATATCTTCTTTTTTGTATTTTAATATTTTAAAAAACAAATCCATCTGAGATAATATATAAGTACATAATGTAAAAAATTTATTATTAGATCTTTTATAAAAAAAGTTAAAATGATTTTTAGTAATATTTGATAAAAAACCATCATCTTTTGATGTGTATAAGTAAATATTGCTATTATTTAAAACTTCATTTCTTACTATTTGTGATAGAACTTTTGGGCTACCGCTATAGTCGTTTAATAGATGAATAAATACTATTTTTTTCAACATCTTTCCTTTAATACTTTTGCAGGAACTCCACCGATGATTACATTTTCAGGAAAAGATTTATTTACAACACTTCCTGCTGCAATAATACATCCATTACCAATAGTAACCCCATCTAAGATAGTTACCTTTGATCCAATCCAACAATTTTCACCAATAGTGATTCCTTTTCTAGAAACACCTTGTTCTCTAATTAAAATGCCTTTATCTTCGTAATTGTGATTTTCAGGATGTAAACTTAAATATTGACCAATAATTGTATTATCACCAATTTTAACTCCTCCTGCTCCACCTATATATGCAAATTCTCCCATTCCTACATTATTACCAATTTCGATATATTCTCCAATATTATCAAATGATACAGAAATAACTAGTTGTGAAAATGAGCCAATATTTACATTGTCTTTCAATGTTAATTTCTTTTTCCCTAGTGCATATATTTTTACATAATCCCCAATATTCACATTGTTACCAAGCTCAATATTTTTCTTATTAAATATTTTTACATTTTTACCTAAAAAAATCTTTTTAGAAAAATGTCTTGAATCTAAAAATCTAAATCCTCTGATTAATGATATGATTTTATCTATAGTAAATGACAAAAGGATTGATGAATCTATTGATTCATCAAAGTTAAAGTTTTTGTTCTTTGTTCTTTGTACATATTTTTCTATCAAATTTTTTAACATAACGTAGCCTTTATTTAATCTGATTTTCAATAATATTCATAGTCTCTTCAATATCAATATTTTCAATTGTTAAATATTTTTGATCATACTTATTATCAAACTCAGCAAATAAGTTTTTATATTTATCTGTAAGTTCTACTATACTCTTTTCATCCATCTCTTGCTTTCTAGACAATATAACTTCAGGACTTGCATATAGAAAAATATTTAACTTTGGTTTAAAAACAAAATTATAAAAGAATTTTACAAATTTACTATTCAAATCAATATTTGTTCTTCTTGAATCGTTAATAAAATCAAAATAATATCTATCATATATTATAATCGTATCTTTTCTTGTATATTTAAAATATAATACAAATTGACCAAAAATATAATCTGTAAGATAATAAGAAAATCTAACCAAAGATGATAATTTTGATTTATTTCCACCTGTTCGTGGTAATACTTCCATTGTCTTTTTTTCTGCTTCTTTTTTGCCATGTTTTATGGCACTTAATATTGGCAAAATTGAAGGTCTATGTCTAACTACAACAACTTTCTTATTATATTTATTTTCAATTAACTCTTTAACTTTTGTTAATATTGTAGTCTTACCTGCACCATCAACTCCACTAAATGTAATAATCTTTATATTTTTATTCATTGATAACTTTCCCTTCTTTTTTTACAATATCTTTTAATGCTTCATTCCAAATATCTATTAACCAAAAAACTTGACTATGAAGTTCTTCTTGAGAGTTATATTTATCTAAATAATATAGTACGGTATATTCTAAATATAGAATATAATTTAAATTGATATCAATATTGTATTTTTTTATAATTTCTTTTAAATATTCATTTTTAAATACTGTATTTATAGTATTTATTATTGAAGAATAATCTTGCTTATTTATAAGTATTTCAGTTTGAAAAATATAATGAAATAAGTCATATAATAGTACGGTATTTTTTTTACTAAGTTCCCAATCAAATACTGATAACTTATTGTTTGTTACATACATGTTCCATGGTGTAAAGTCACAATGAGCTAAACTTAAACTTAAACTTATACTCATATCATTAGTTAAAGTACTTTTGATACTAGCAATATTTGTAAAGATGTTTTCTATCTTATCTGAGGGTAATTTTGTATTTATATCACTTGTTTCTAGTTTATTTAATATCAAATTCGATTCTTTTACTGAATCAATATCTTCTAGTTTCTTTTCTGCTAATGTTCTCGAATATAAATCATCTAAAGCTTTTATATGAATATCATCAATAGAATTTGTTTGGTACGATGAGTTTTGTTTAATATTATCTATAATAATATAGTCATCATTTTTTTCTATAATTTTTGGAATTTCTATATTTTCAAAAGTAAAAGAACTAATATATTCTAAAATATCTGCTTCATTATGTATCAACTCTTTTGAACTTTCTGTAAGAGAAATTTTTATAAAATATTCAGTTTTATTGTTCTTATTTAATTCTAAAATTGCTTTTCTATTAACACCTACAGTTCCTGTAAAAATTGAATAATTATATTCTGGATAGTTTTCTAATATCTTTCCAACTATACTTTTTTTATCCACTGATATTTCTAATGGTTTTGCTTTTAAAAGCTTATTTAACTTGAATAAGAAAAATGTTTTTATACTCAAAGCTATTAGTTTTGCTCTTGTTGATGATGTAGAATAAAAAGCTAAAAATGTAGGTCTTTTTAAACTAACAGGATAAATCCATCTTATTGTTCCATCAGGATTAGAAATATAAAAGAAATCTTTTCTTTCATTCTCATTATCTTGGTCATTAAATAAAGTTTTTAAAATAATTTCATCATTTTGAATCATGTCGATTTTCTCAAATTTCATCATATATTTCTTCTATTCTATTCATCATTTTTGACCATGTTAAATTATTCATTAAGTACTTTTTTGCATTAATAGAATATTCTTCTCTTAATTCAGGTTTCTCTACTAACTCTAGTAATCCATGGGATAAGTTTTCTATTACTTCTTTTGAATTTGTAGGATTTACTTTGATACCACAGTTATCACCTACAATCATATCTGGACCGCTTATTTTTAAACAAGCAACGGGTAACCCCATCGCAACAGCTTCAAAAAATGCCCAAGTACCGCCTTCTTTAAATGTAGTAGAATAATAAATATCGCTTGTTGATAAATACTCAAAAACTTCTTCTCTGCTTACCCACCCCGTAAAAATTACATTATCTTCTAAATTATTTTCTTTACAGAAGTTTTCAAGTTTTTTTCTTTCATAACCATCACCAACAATATAAAATTTAAAAGGTTTATTATATTTTCTTTTAAATTCTAAAATAACTTTTAATGTTAATATATTTATTTTTGAATGAATGAATCTTCCTATTGTAATTAATACAATTTCGGTATCTTCCTTCTTTTCCTTTATTTCATAGTTTAAAAGTTCTTCCGGTACACCCGTTTCTAACATAAGTTCAGTTTTTTTATAAAAGATACTAGGAATCATTTTATATGTTTCTTTAGTTCTAACAATAATTTTATCGGATCTAATACATTGAATCCAAAATAACGGATTTAAGTATTGCAGTTTTTGAACTGTATGTCTTATGATTTCAGAAATTTTACCTTTTAGTGAAAATTCACCTATAAAATTCAATGGCACATTTTCAGCTCCACCAACTGGTCCTAAAACAAATTTAGTAGGCATTAATGACATAAAATTAGGTAATAATAAACTTCCAAATGTAACATAATGAACAATATCAAATTTATTTAGTTTATGAAATTTGAGCGCCTTTAGATATGCTCCAAATTGCCATAATGTATAATAAAGATACAGTCCCCTTTCAGCTTTTTTCCATTTTTTTAGCCGGTCAGGTAAATCATAATAAATAAAAGTTAAATTACATTGGATTTTATTGTTTTTTATATAGTTTTCAATAGTCTCCCTATTTGATTCTCTTGTTAAAACATGAACATCAGCAAAATCTGATATTAAATTAGACCATTTCCAGCCTATTTCTCTTTCTGAACTAAAACCTGGTTCACAAGAATATACACTAACTAATATTTTCTTTCTTTTCTTTAACATTAAAAATTCCTCTTCTTCGAAGTTGGTGATAAAACACTATATAAGTGCTTCATCGTTTGTTTATTTTGAGTCTTCATTATATTAAAAATTATTTTTTTAAAATCTTTTTCAACATTTAAATCTATCGTGATATTTGCAGATGTTCCTAATATTTTAATCAAGAGAGATTCCTCAATATTATATTTATTTGATAATATAAAAACTTTTCTTTTAGTTATTTTAGGGATAAGAACTTTTTTTAAATATTGTTTATAATAAGAACTTAATGAATTTATCTTAATCGTACTTGTTCCATGAAAACTTCCTGATATTAAATCATCTATATCAATAGAAACTTTTTTGAGTTCATCAGTAGGTTTACCTAGAAGTTGAATTGATATAGAGTTTGGATAATAGACTCTATATATAGTTCTTATTAATTGACTAAGATAGTATTTTGTAGAATAAATTAAGTTTGTATTGTTATTGGAAACCGTTTTTAAATACTTATTTAATAGACTATAATTAGTAGTAAATAATTCTAAATCCTTATTCACAATAACATTTATCAGAATTTTAGATATTTCAAAACCAAAAATTTCTTCTAAACTTTTATTTACTTTAGCTTCATTGTCTTTATATAAATTAAGTAAAGTTTTTAAATGCTCATCTTTAAAATCACATTTAAATATTCTTCTTTGTAATATAAAGGGAACTTCAATTTCAGGAGATGGTATATAGAAATTTTTGTATTTTACTTTTGAACTTAGCATCTTAGATGCAGGTAATAAGTTTGGATATCCATTTGCACTAAAATCTACAAAGAAATCCAATTGAAGCCAAAAATAAGTATCGATATCAAGTGGTGATAATATATATGCACATTTATTGTATCCATGCCAAATTTTTTGTGTTACATATACATTATGTTTATTAGCCAATGATTCTACTAAGGAATCTAATTTTTGATAATCTTTATACTCTATTGTAAAATCAACATCAGTTGGAATTAATTCTGGCATATTTATATAGTTATTCATAACACAGTAATTTATTTGTTTTTGATTTAAGATATTAAAAAAATCATTTAAAATTATTGATTCAAGTTTCAAGATTGTTACCTTTATAGTTAAGTGTAGTTATTTTTATATTAATAATTATTTGATAAAGGAAGATAGCATAAGTAGTTAATAAACCGGCTCTTCCTGGATATAATGCATCGGTTATTCCATAAATAAATATCATTATCAATATAATATTTAAATGTTTCATATTTTGAGGCAAATAAATCATATTTTTTAAGGTTATATAGAATAATGAAATATATAAAACCAATCCTATTACCCCTAGACCAAGTACTGAAGCAAAAAATGAATTATGAGAAGTGTGGCTCCATATAAGATTCTGAAATGAACTTAGCATTGTATGTTCAGCATTAAGACCAATTCCCCAAAAACTATATTTCCATTCACTTATTATAATCCAAGAAGCTTCATATACTTGAAATCTTCCTGAACCAGTTAATATATTATCGATAGTTTTATTACCAAAAGTAATTTCATTAAGATTTATATTATTTAATGAAGTCATAAATAAAAGACTAAGAAAAAATATAAAAAATATAAATTTAAATTTGTATTTTAAAATTCCTAAGAATATTAATGCAAATAATAAGCATAATAAACTAGAAAATGAATTCATAAATAGACTACAAAATAAGATTATAAAGATTGTGCTTAATAACTTAAAATTAATTTTTCTATTATATATTAATAAAATTACATAAATAAAACCTATTAAACTGTATTGTCCTCCAGTTGTTCCATGAATTAATATTGATAGTCCATCCCTCATATATCCGGAAATAATTGAAGCAATAAAACCATATACAAAAATAATTTTAGTAATTAAAATAAGTATATTTAATTGTTCTGTAATCGATTTTAAATTTAATAAAGATATTAAATAAATTGAAATCCCAGATATTAATATACCTTTAATAGAAAAGTATAAAGAAGAAATTAGATCATTCGATATAAAAAAAGCAGATATAAATGAGTATGCATAAAATATAATAAATAGATGAAATAATGTATTACTAGTTATTCTTCTTATATATAAATTATGTAATATTACTACAGCAAAAAATAATATTAATGTTCCTAAATCAAAAACATGAATAAAGATAGAGCCTGCGCTTTTCTCTTTCATATCATAGGAGAGGCTGTTACTAAAAAAAAATTTAGGAATAATAAGGTTAAAAAAAAGAAATATTTGAAAATAAAAATATTTTTTTTTCGGATGGATTAATGCTTTTATCATAATATCATATTTCCTTTTCAAATTTCAATAAAATCACTAACCGTGTTAAATTCAAACTAAGTGTTTCTATATTTGAAGCTTTATTATTAAGGATAAGTTTCATAAATATGAACAAAGGTATAAAGAGTAAAACTTGTAAAGTATTAATATTTTTCATATAAAATAATTCCATTTTTTTTTAGTTGATAATATAAGTAAATGATATATAAAATATGTGAAATTAATATACCTATTACAATTCCATTAATTTCGAAAATTTTTATTAGAGGAAAAACTATAATTATATTTGATAATAAGATATATAAATTTATTTTAAAAAGTTGTTTAGTTAATTCTAATGTCCTTATTGTTATTCTTAATAATAGTGATGTATATATAAAAAGATATATAAACATATAATAATACAATAAGTATGCATACTCAGTGTAGTCTTTGCCATATAATAAACTTATTATATCTGATGAAAATAAATATACTAAAATAAAAAAAGATAAAAATATTATAAATCCAAATAAAAATAATTTTTCTATATAATCACTTAAATTTTTTGATTTTTCAGAGTTATATATTCTAGCAAAGCTAATAGGTAATAAATTTTCTAAAGATAAGAATAATACATTGAATATACCCATAGTATTTTGCATTACTCTTATTATTCCGACTGCCCAATTTCCTAGAAGTACTCCTGCTACAATTATAAAAAAATTACCACTTCCCCATTGAAGAATTGATGTAAAAACTAACCATTTAGAAAAATTTATATTTTTTAAAAAAACCAATTTTTTATACTCTTCTCTCGAACGAACTCTTTTTACTTGTGTTAGTCCTAATAAAGATGATAATATAAAAGATGCGCCTATCGCAGAAAAAACCATTCTAATATCTAAGCTATCTATATATATAAAGTATATAATGAATAGTATTTGTCCTATATAAGAAATAGAATCAATAAATAACAATTTATAATATTGAACTTTAATAATAAAATATCTTCTCAGATATTCATGAAATAAAAAAAATGAAGTTACAACTATAATAAATATTTTTAAATCTCCAAGCTTCCATTTATCATTAAAAAGAACTGCAATTTCGAGAAAAAGATATAAACAAAATATCAAGAGAACTGTAAAGAAAAATTGCAAATATGTCATGATCGATAAATACTGATCTAAAACAAATGATTTTTTTTTACTTCCTAATGTTAACATGGGTGATATAATATAAGCTAATTGTAAACTACTAAAAAAAAGAACTATTAACCATAATAAAGCAAATTGTCCATATCCATCTAATCCTAAAAATCTAGCTAATAAAATACCCAGTAGAAAGTTACTTCCACTAACAAGCATTTGATCTAAAAATACTAATGATTTTTTATTTTTAATTCTACTTAGCATACTTCCCTAAATACCAATCAACAGTCAATACAATGCCTGTATCAAAGTTTTCATCTGCTTTCCATCCAAGTTCATCTTCTAACTTAGTTGCATCAATTGCATATCGTCTATCATGTCCTGCTCTATCTTCTACAAATGTTATTAATTCTTTATAAGAACTTAAAGTTTTTGAAGGAACTTTTGAATCTAAGATTGAACAAATAGCATCTACTATTTGAAGATTTGTTCTTTCATTTCTTCCACCAATATTATATGTATTAGCTGTTTTTCCTGTATGGTATACTATATCAATACCTTTACA
>Ga0193962_1000981_pt1 | contig 13306 bp, 17 predicted proteins | sample FB_5_MG_FD_140335 | JGI IMG/M metagenome (GOLD analysis project Ga0193962, IMG submission 140335) | Microbial mat bacterial communities from the Broadkill River, Lewes, Delaware, United States - FB_5_MG | ecosystem: Environmental > Aquatic > Freshwater > River > Microbial mats | place: USA...
ATTGCTGATAATCCTGTTGCTGTCGCTTTGCCATTATTGCTTATCAGGTAGTCTGTATAAAGTTCTATGTAATCTGTTTTCATTTTGTATTATAGCTTATTTATTGTGGGTGCGTAAGGTCAGCTTTAATTTTAATGAATCTTTTTGTTTTTCTGTATTATATTGATACATTTCTTTTCTATGTATCTCTTTTATTTCATCTAAATTAGAAAATCTACTATAGATTATTTCATCTTTTGAATGTACTGAGAATGTATAGTATGCAGAATATCTTTCTTTAAAAAATACAATTTCAAATGGATTTTTTAAAGAATAAATAGCAATATAGCAGTGAGCATCCTTAGTCTTTGCTTTTGCTTTTGCTCTTAAAGCTTTTACCATAAGATTAATATAATTTGGTAATTTAAATATATCAACTTGACTTCTAACTAAATCACCTACAACTTGTAAAGTTTCTATTGTTAATTTTTTTTCTAATCTTGCAGTTTGAATCATAGTGTGATATTTTTCATATAAATCTATAAACTTTTTGTTTTCATTTTTTGCTAAATATTCTAAAAAAGTATTCATGATTTTTATTTTTAATTGAAACTTATTTTTTATTTTTTTTCTTGTTACTTTTTTTATTTTTTTATACTTATGAGTTATCTTTATCTGACTATTATCAAATTTATCATCTAATTCAAATAATGAGCCTATGTCATTTTTAAGTTTATCTAGGCTTTGATTCTTTAAACTTTTTTCATATTGAGTCTTTTTTTCTTTAATTATCTCTATAAGTTTTATTTTATTTTTATTTTGGAAATCTGATAATAAATCTTCAAATTCTTCTTTAAAGTTACTCTCTTTAGAGTTAAATATTTTAAAAATATTATATAAACTTAATATATATTGACATTTAATTTTTAATTCTTGCTCTTTGGTATCATCTATAAGTAAGAGTTTCATTAAAGATTCAATTTCATTAAAAAAAATATTCTTTTCAAAAACAAAAATCATCATAATTATCGTTGATGGTTTTATAATATAAAATTTTTTATTTTTAAAGTTTTTACTTGCAAAATTCTTAATAATTCTATCTTTTTTTTGTTGAATATATTTATCAGTCTCATTCACTGCTTTATAATCTTGATATCCATTTTCTAATATATTTGATATTGTTGAACAACCACTACCAGTCTTACCTGTCAATCCAACAAGAATAAAATTATCTTTTAGAGTGTATATTTTATTAACTAAATCTTTATTAACTAAATCTTTCATATAAATTCCTTTTTTATTTAACTATAAGTTAAACTTTATTTTTCACTCTTATTATTCTTAGCAACAATAAGTGAAACATCACCTCTTCTATATTCCACAAAATCTTTAAGCGTATTTATCTTACCTCATTGGCTTGGGCATCACACTTAGAGTCTCTATATTTCATCCACGCTCGTTGTGCTTTACGCAAACGAGTTTGTTCAGATTTATCCAATCTTTGCATTGCTTGTTTGTAATATCTATTGAGCAATCCATCTTGATATTTAAGTTCCTTTATAATACACCCCATCTGAGGACTGTTATCTAAACAACTTTGATACGATGTATCACCATATATATATCCTCCAAAAATCAACAAAAAACCTAATTTTAGCTTCATATCTCACCTCTATATTTTATTAACAATTATATTGTCAAAATGAGTATAACAAAGTATGGCTTAGAGTGAAATCTCTTATGTGTTCTCACAAAACAACTTATAAAAACCTCTGCACTCTCATCAAGATGCCATATATCATCACCTCTCTTTGAGTGGATGGGGCTTTTTTTATTATAATCTCGCTCTCTAGTAGATACTCACATATTTTTAATATTGAGCTTGATTTGATACTCATGGCTAGTTTGGCTTTTTGCTCTTCTATGGGTTTGGGTAGTTTGTATCCTAGTATTGAGGCTGAATCTACGGAGTTGTTTAGCTTGATGTATGCTTGAAATAGAAATATCTCATTGACGAAGTATTGGGTGGCTCGGAGTATTGATAGCTCATCTTCTCCTAGTTCTAGTAGCTTTGAGATGGTCTCTATGATGGGCTTTTTGGAGAATAGCTCTATTAGTAACTGCTGTGTGGCTAGAGGTGAGGTGGAATATACTACTCTATCTATATCTTTGCTTGTTATCCTCATATCTAGTATGGCTAGTTTATTTAGCTCATTTGAGGCAAGGGCTAGGTTGTTGTTGAGTATTAGCATAAGGTGTTGGAGAGCGTAGTAGTCTATATCTAGTTTTATCTTTTGGGCTTTTTGCTGTAGCAAGGTTACACCCTCGTTGATATTTGGCTCAAAAAATCTCACCCAGTTTGCACTATGTTTACCCACAAATGAGCTTTGCATACTTTTGGCATTTTTGCCCTCTCCTCCAAAGTAGTACAAGAAGTAGTTATCACTCCCATTATGAGCTTGTGCTATGAGAGTATCTAGCTCTTTTTTGGGTATCTTTTTGTTGTATTTGACTATAAGAAGATTGACTCCACCAAAGAGTGAGCTTTGGGACAAAAAGCTCTTTGCTTTGGCAAAATCCCACTCATCATGATATAGAGTTAGTGTAGCCTCTTTAGCATCTAATCTCTCTATATAGGTCTCTATATAGGAGTTTATCATATACTCATTATCACCATAAAATAGTACCGATTTAAATAGCTTCTGCTTTAGTTTTTGGTCAAACTCTCTTTGATACATCTATATGCACAGAGCCTGTTTTATCTTCTCTTGGTTGAGTTTTTTGATGAGTTTTGTGGAGAGTTGGGCATATCTCTCTTCATCTATATTTAGCTCTTTTGATATAGTCTGCGAGTCTATATCCTCTGCCCATAGTTTGAGTAGCTTTAGCTCTTTTTTGGTGAGTTTGAGTTTTAGTGCCTCTTTTAGCTCATCTTTCTCTTTGAGTGGGTGTATTAGCTTTTTGATGTGTCTTGTTATCTCTTCTTGTAGTGTTCTCAATAATATCTCCTATTTTGATATCTGTAGGATAAGTAGATATCCCACTCCTGCTAGAAATATAGTACCAAATAGATTGAGTACCATATTTGCAAAGGCGTATATATAATTTCCCGATTCAATCAAGAAAAAGCTCTCTATGGCAAATGTCGAATATGTGGTTAATGCTCCTAATACACCTGTGATTAAAAATGTCTTGGTGTGTGGTGATAGCGTCGTATTTAGATGAAAATATGCAAACAACATCCCTATAATTAGGCTTCCTATTAGATTGACACTAAGAGTACCCAATGGTAGTGGATGAGTGATATTTTTATTTACAAAACCGTTGATTAGTAGTCTTAGTGTAGCACCAACTGCTCCACCACTAGCGACTGCTATGATTGTCGATAAACTCATCATCTATAACCTTTTGCATATCATCTCTAAGCTTATCAAACCACCCATCATCATCTTGTTTTACCTCTATTGTAGGCAAAAAGTGATATTTGACTACTCCACTATGGGCTGTTTTGATATGCTCATTTAGTACCCATTTGCTTCCTGTTATTACTATTGGTTGTACTCTTAGCTCTAGCTTTCTGGCTATAATGTTTGTGCCTTGTTTAAAGGGCAATAGTTTCTGCTTATCTGCCCTCGTGCCTTCTGGGAATATCGCTACAGGGCGATGGTATATACTCCTAGACTCTTTTACATCTTTAAGCAATCTTCTAAAGCCTGATTTACTACTTCTATCTAGTGAAATCATCTCTCCATGACGCAGAAGATTACCAAACCAAAGAGCATCAAAAAGCTCTTTTTTGGCTACCCATCTTAGGTGATTGTTCTGTAGGGCTTCTAATCCTATAATATCAACTATTCCTTGGTGGTTCATCACATACATATCTACAGTAGCATCCATCACACCTTTTTGTGCTAACTTCCCTCCCATCATATATAGTGTGAGACGGTTTATATGGTGGACTATTGTGCTTTTGTATCTGCCAAAAAGCATTAGTGCAGGTATCATAAGCACGGCTGTATTGAAGGATATAATGAAAGCCCCCCAATAAAATCTAATGGTTGCAAATATCTTCATTTTTTATCCATCCTATCACTCCTTTTTTGTATTCTATCTTTTTGAAATCACCTCTATAGCCCAATATTGGTCTATCTATTTGGATATCTAGCTTGGTAGTAATTGTACTTGTATTTGTAGGTAGTATATACAAAGATGAGCCTTGCTTTATACATATTTTTTTGTGTGGTATATAAAATGTCAAGAGTGTAATAGTAGATACTACAGCAAAGATAAGATATAAGAAGTCTCTCTTTATTAGAAACATCACCGTAAAAAATATTACAAAAAATATAACCAAAAATCGCTTTAGCTTCTCAAACTTATCATCTTTGGGATTAAGCTCAGATTGAGTAGATACAGATGTATCAGTAATCTCTATAGGCAATTCAAAAGATACAAATGACCTCTTTATACTATTGAAGTAGCTAAATTTCAAACTCTCTTGGGATACTGGCAAGACTACATAAAACTCTGCTTTGACTATAGCATCTTTTCGTTTTATAGACTCTACATTGTACTCTTTTGATGGTGTTATTTTCATATTTTCAAGATTAGCTTCGGTAGCTTCAATAGAGAGGAGTGCTATATGGTTACTCTCATCAAAATAGGAGATTTGATAGGTCTTTATATTCATATCTACTGCGATTACACCACAGTAGTCATCTCGCTGTTCCATCTTTATTATGGGGATTGTTTTTGATTTTAGTGAAGTCTGCGTATCTCTATACCATATAAAAAGCTCTGGTATCTTTACATCATAATCTCTAGCCTTGAAGTAGAATGTATAGAAGCTATCATCTCCATTTTTTACAACTACAGGCTCTTTAGAGATAGGTTGAGTATCGCTATATTTATCAAACTCAAATTTGGGCATATCTATACTACTAGATTTGTCTGTAAATCTAACAGTCACCCCAAAAAGTTGATTGATATATATATTTTTGGGTGTGTAGCTATATCTAAACTCACTATTGGTAATAGAGTTACTCTTGGCTGATAGAGTAGAGACAAAAGAGAGTAACAGTAGTAACCATATAGAGCCATATAGTCTCATTAGGTATCAAATCCTTGAAGCATCTTCAGCCCATCATCTGAGCCTAATATCATCTCCAAAGCTCTCTCAGGGTGAGGCATTAGACCAAATACGGTTTTATTTTTGTTGCATATTCCTGCGATAGAGGTCACAGAGCCATTTACTACTACAGGGTTACCACTCTTATCAGAGTATCTTAGTAGTATTTGGTTATTTGCTTCAAGCTCTTTAAATCCATCATCATCTATATAGAAATTCCCATCTGCGTGAGCTATTGGTATATTTAGCACTTCACCATTTTTGCACTTATTCAAAAAGGCATTATCACTATTTTCAACTCTTAGGTATTGGTGTTTTGATATGAAGTGGAGGTTATTGTTTCTCTTTAATGCACCCTCAAGCATACCTGCTTCTGTAAGGATTTGAAAACCGTTACAGATACCCAACACCTTACCACCATTATCAGCATAAATTTTGACTGCTTTCATAATAGGAGAGAACCTAGCGATAGAGCCTGAACGAAGATAGTCACCATAGGAAAATCCACCAGGGATAACTACAAGGTCTATATCTTCACCAATACTATCCTCTTGATGCCATATAATCTGCGTCTTGTGTCCTAGTTTTTCAAAGGCGTATTGTGTATCAAACTCACAATTTGTACCCAAAAATCTCAATATCGCTACATTCATTAGGCTATCTCTATGGTATAGTCTTCTATGACTGTATTTGCCAAAAGAGTCTCACACATCTGCTCGACCTCTTTTTGGGCTTGGTCTCTATCTGAGGTATCTAAATTAATGATAATCTGCTTACCTATTCTTACATCAGATACACCCTCAAACCCCAAAGAGTCTAGTGCGTGATGAGAGGCTTTACCTTGTGGGTCCAATACACCCTCTTTTAAAAATACATTTACTACAGCTCTCATTATTGCTTATCTCCCAAAATTCTGTTTAATACCTCTTCATAAGCAACTTTAAGTCCACCTAAACCTTCTCGAAATCTATCTTTGTCCATCTTCTCACCACTTTGGCTATCCCATAGTCTAAAGTTATCAGGGCTAAGCTCATCTATTAGGATAATATTTCCATCCATATCTCTACCAAACTCTAGCTTGAAATCTACTAGCGTTAGATTTTTACTTATATAGAACTCTTGGAGTAAATCATTGATTTTTCTAGCCATATAACGGATATAATCAAGCTCAGTTGTATCTTCTACGAGATTTAGTATAAGACAGTGTTGGTCATTTAATTTTGGGTCACCTAATGCATCATTTTTGTAATCAAACTCCACTAGAGTAAATGGTAGCTTTTTGCCATCTTCAATACCTAAGTTTCTACTTAGGCTTCCTGTAGCTATATTTCGTACTATCACCTCTATGAGTATCACCTCTGCTCTTTTGTGAAGCATAAGATTATCATCTAGCATATCTACAAAGTGAGTAGGGATGCCTTTTTTGTTTAAAAACTTAAAAAGCTCTGTAGATATTTTATTGTTTAATGCACCTTTGCCCTCTTCGCTAGATTTCTTGCCACCATTAAAAGCTGTTAAGTCATCTTTGAACTCTGATATATAGAGACTATTATCCTCTGTAGCCCAAATCTTTTTTGCTTTGCCCTCATATACTAGAGAGCATTTTGTTAGTTGCAAACCTTGCATTATCGTCTTCCTTTGTTTGTGATTATAAGAGCTTTTAGTATATCTACACCACTTTTGAGTTGAGCATCTTTATATAGTTGCTTCTGTGTTATTATGGTGCTATTTGTCTCGTTGTTCTCTTCACTATCTGTAGTGTTGGTATCTAGTGTGATACCATCTTCTATATCTATCTTGGCTAGTTCACCCTCTAGGTGCTTTTTGAGGTCTCTCTCTTTTAGCACAAGGGGGTCTTCTTTGACCTCTATTTGACCTAAGTGAACGATAATATCAGGAGTGACTCCTACAGCTTGGATAGTCCTTCCACTTGGTAGATAATAACGAGCTATTGTGAGTTTGAGAGCTTCATTTTTGTCTATTGGCATTACACTCTGAACTGAGCCTTTACCAAATGTCTTCTCTCCCACTACGATAGTACGATTGAGGTCTTGTAGAGCTCCGGATACAATCTCAGATGCTGAGGCAGAACCACCATTTACGAGGACTACTATAGGTGTTTTGGTATCACTACCCTTTTTGTGAGCTTTGTATATGATATTTTCTGCTTCGCTTCTACCCTTTTGGCTAACTATCACACCTCTATCTATAAACAAATCAACCACACCTACAGCTTGGTCAAGAAGTCCACCGGGGTTATTTCGTAAATCTAATATGATACCTTTGATTTTTGGGTTATCTTTTAGAGCTTTTTGAATATCATCAACTACTTTTCTATCAAAAGATGTGACAAGCACATATAGTATAGTATCCTCTATCGTCTTGACATATACAGATTGGATTTTGATAATATCTCTTACTATCTTTATCTTTAGAGGTTTTGGCTCTTTTTTACGAATTAGAGTCAATACCACTGATGTTTTGGGTTTTCCTCTCATAAGCTTCACAGACTCATCTATACTCATATTTATAGTGGCTACTTTGTCAATTTTGAGGATAATATCACCTGCTTCTACACCTGCTTTAAACGCAGGTGTTCCGTTGATTGGGGCGATAACTGTCAAAGCACCATCTTTGATACCTATAGATATTCCTAACCCCCCAAACTCCCCTTTGGTCTGTACTGAAAGAGCGTTATAATCAGTAGTATCCATAAAAGATGAGTGTGCATCGAGGTTTGTCATAAGCCCTTTGAGTGCTTTATCTATAAGCGTGGTTACATTTATATCATCTACATATTGACTCTCTATTACATTGAGAATTTGTGTAAATTTAATATAAGCATCAAACTTCTCTTTGGCAGAAGATTGCATAGGTGTTGTCTCAGCTTGTGCGAAAGAGCTAAAGAAATAGGCTGTGGTTAGGGTAATTAGAAACCCTACAAATATAAAACTTTTACTTTTTTTAATCATTAAGTTAGTCTCTCCATTGAGAATTGATTTACAATTTTATTGAAAAATATCTAAGAGGTTGCTTTTGTTCAAAATTATATATGGTTTCAAAAGCAGAGTTATTATCATTTCAAGGCTCTAACACAACGAACATTGCTCTTACCTAGTTTATTTGAGTAGTTTGTATAGCCACTATTGAAACTAACACGCCAAGCGTTAGTCTCATATTTGGCATGGGAATTACTAGCCCAATAGAAGAAGCCTATAGTCTGTTTGAAGTCATCACTTATACACTTATCGACTCTACTGTAATCTACTATAGTTAAAAGCTCTGCTCTTGTTGGCAATCTCCATCCCCCTCCATCCAAATAGAGGGTTTTACAATATGCCACAGCATCGCTCCAAGTGGTATATGTGGCACTTTTATTATTATCTCCATAATCATCTTGCCACTGTAGTCTTGTTAGCGTATCAGTTACTACACCCTTATCTCTATTAAAGTCAGCATAACATAAGCTACCCAATAATATCACAAATAAAAATATTAATCTCATCTAGTCCCACCTTTATTAATTTAGTCCTTCATAATTTATGAAGCTTGTAGAATTAACAAATATTAACTCTACAAGCTTCATATAGAGTTATCTCCTATATAGTAACAAAAATATACCCAAAGATATAGCCGATACCATAATAATAGAAGCCCCTGATGTCAAATCATAAGAGTATGATAGATAGAGTCCTATAAGCGTAAATATAGTAGCTATAATACCAGAGCTAAACATCATAGATAGAAGTGAGCTACTTATCTTCTCTGCTATATATACAGGAATTGTAAGCATAGCAATGACAAGTATAAGTCCTACTACTTTTATCGCTATAACTACAGTTAGTGCTGATAATACCAAAATAAGGGTATAGAAAAACTTAATATTCACACCTTGTATCCCTGCGTATTGACTATCATAAGATACGGCTAATATATCTCTATACCATACCAAGATAACAAAAAGAATAATAATAAGCAACGCCGACATAAAGTACAAATCTTCTCTAGTCACTGCCAAAATAGAGCCAAATAGATAACTCATCAAATCTACATTGTACCCCGGAGTTAAATCTATAAATATCACACCTATAGCCATACCCACAGCCCAAATAAGACCTATAAATGTATCTATCCTATCTCTCTTTTTGAGTGTAAGCATAGCTATAAGCAAGGCCGCAGCCACAGCAAACATAGATGCACCCAAAAATATAGGAATACCTGTATATACTGCTAAACCTATACCACCATAAGATGTATGAGCGATACCACCTGCTAGAAAAACCATACGGTTTACTACTATAAGTGAGCCTATCACTCCTGCTGTGAAGCTAACTAATATACCTGCTAAGATAGCATTTTGAATAAACTCAAACTCTAATGCCTCTATCACTTTTCACTACTCCACTCACACTTAGACTCACTACAATCTATACACTGCTCACTACCCAACATCTCTAATAACTCCACTTCACAAAAATGCTCTATATTATTATCTATTGAGAAGTTATGCTCTCTATTTGATATATCGTGATATGAGAGTTTTCTATTTATATGGGCTACACGATTGGCATACTCCAAAATCACTGATATATCATGGCTTACTACTATTATGGTTATCTCTTTGTTTAGTCTCTTTAGTAGTTGATAGACCTCTTTTTGTCCACCTATATCTATACTCGAAGTTGGCTCATCTAGTATAAGTATCTCAGGATTAGCACACAATGCCCTAGCTATCATTACTCTTTGTCTCTGTCCACCTGAGAGTGAACCTATCTTGTGATGGACAAACTTATCCATACCTACCTCTTCTAATGCACTCATCGCTGAGTTTAGCTCATCTTTACCATATCCAAAGAGTCTTCTTCTTTTGGATTTATAACCCATCAAAACCACCTCTATCACTCTAATTGGGAAATCTATATTTATATTGGTATCTTGGGGGACATAGCCTATTTGTGATGAGCTATTTTTTGATTTATTAGAGAGTATAGTTATACTCCCTTTTGAGTATTCATATATGCCCAATATAAGCTTTAGTAGAGTAGATTTACCTCCACCATTTGGTCCAATGATGGCTAAGAAATCTTTTTTCTCAACTGTTAGATTAATATCTTCAAGCACCACCTGTTTGGCATAAGCAAAAGATAGACCTTTAATATCAATCACACTCATAGACTATTTACTCTTTGCTATAGTTTGGGCTATATGTAGCAGATTAGCAGAGCAATCTTTTGCTAAAGGACTCACCTTTACTACAGGAATATGAAGCTCTTTTGCTATCACCTTTGATAGTGTATCAGAAAATTCAGGTTGAGTAAATATGGCTCTGACCCTCATCTCTTTTGCCTCTTTGATTAGATGCACAAGCTCTCTTGGTTTGGGCTTTTTGCCCTCTACTTCCACTGAGAGTTGAGTGAGGTTATAGTCTCTAGCAAAGTATCCCCATGATGGGTGAAATACCATAAATACTCTATCCTCTTTTATAGATGAGAGAGTATCTCTTATCTCTTTATCAGTTTTCTCCAAAGAGTCAAGATACTTATCTAAGTTTGCTTTGAAATACTCTTGGTTGCTAGGCTCTTTTTGGCTAAGAGTTTTATATATATTTGTAGCCATAACTTTGATATTGGCTAGGGATGTCCAGATGTGTGGGTCATCTCCACTATGTTCGTGATGCTCATGATGTTCATCTTCGTCATGCTCTTCATCCTCATGCTCACTTTTCATCTTCATCTTGGTTATACCATCTGATAAATCGACAATAGTAAGCTTGGAGTTTAAATCTCTAAACTTAGGAAGCCACACATCTTCAAACTCCACACCAATAGCAAAATATATATCTGCTTTAGATAGTGCTATCATCTGTGAGGGTTTTGGCTCATAGGTGTGTGGAGAGTCTCCTGCTTTTACCATTAGTGAGATATTGATTTTATCTCCTCCGATAGCTTTGAGAAACTCTTGTTGGGGCATAATGCTTACAACAGCATTGAGACCAAATATATATGTAATCGATAGGGTAAGTGTAATTATAATTTTTTTCATAGGTGTATTATACCAAAAAAGTGTTATAATGATATTTAATCAATTTTTTAATCTTTGATTATAAATAAAGATTTATTAAAAAAAATTATCTATTTTATACAAACTATTAGATAGTTTAGATAAAATTATTTTTAAGTAATATTTAGATTGAAGGATTTGATGATGAGCGAAGGAAAAATCATGACTAAAGAGAACATACTCGAGCAATTAAGAATTGCTAAAGCAGCACACATTAGTTGGGTACAAAGAGCTAAGCTACTAATTGGTGGCTTTACAATTGATGAGGATTCCATTCCTGTAAACTCTACAGAGTGTAGATTTGGTTCTTGGTTTTATAAAGATGGACAGAGACTCAACTATCTTAGGAATAATACAGTTGAGTCTATGTCAGAGATAGAGGAGTTGCACTTTAAGCTACACGATATATATCTAAACATATACAAGATATATTATGATGGTGGCAAAAAGGGTTTCTTTACCAAAATGTTTGGTATGAAAAAGAGTGTTGGTGATGCAGATAAAGTCTTAGCTGAGGCGTATTACTTTGAGCTAGAGACTATATCCAAAGAGCTAGTAAAGAAGCTAAATCTTATGGAGCGACGAATTATCGTAGTAAACGATGATGAGATAGCTGCTATATAGGGTTAAATAGCTTAGATTTATAAAAAGGTTGTTTGATTAATGAATAGAGAAGATATTTTGGGTCAATTAAAAGTAGGTAAAGCTGTTCACAGTGGTTGGCTACAAAAAGCAAAACAGATTATTGATGGTTTCACCATCAATGAGACCTCAACTCCTGTGACATCTACAGAGTGTCAATTTGGATTGTGGTTCTATACAGATGGGCAGAGATTAAATAGTCTTAGAAACAACTCTCCCCAAAGTATGAAAAATATAGAGGCACTACACTACAAACTCCATGAGACATATCAAGAGATATATGATATATACTATGGAGGCAAAAGCAAAGGGTTTTTCTCTAGTAAGTTTAGTAGAAAAAAGGTGAAAGATGATGATGTCATACTAGCCAAATCATACTATGAGCAGATGAAAAAAATCACAGATGAGCTTATCAGTGAGCTTACTCGTACAGAGAGGAGAATAGCCGTAATAAACGCTGATGAGATAAACTCTATATGAGTAGCAGTATAGATTTAATCATCAAGCCTCCCTATCTGAAAAACTACACCAATGGTTACCCTCTAATATCAAAAGAGTATATTGATATGGCAAACAAGGTAATCAAAGAGGGTAGTTTGGTAAATATCCTTGATAACAAAAAGAGGTTTATCGCAAAGGGCTATTATGGTATCCAAAACAAAGGTCATGGATGGATACTATCTCACAAAAGAGATGAACCCATAGATGAGCAATACTTTGCACAAAAAATCAAAGAGGCTATAGCATATCGCAAAGAGTTTTTTGATGATAAAAATACTACTGCCTTTAGAGTATTCAATGGTGAGGGCGATGGTATCGGTGGTCTTAGCATAGATTACTTCAATGGATACTATCTAATCACTTGGTATAGTTTGGGTATATATAGCTTTAGAGACGATATATTACAAGCTCTTCAAAAAGAGGTAGAGTATATAGGTATATACCAAAAGAAACGATTTGATACAAAGGGGCAATACCTAGATGATAGTGATGACTTTGTAGTAGGCAAAAGAGCCAAATCCCCCCTTATAATCAAAGAGAACGGCGTTAATTTTGCTATATACCTAGATGATGGTGCTATGGTTGGACTATTTTTAGACCAAAGAGATGTACGAAAGACTATACGAGATAGATACGCTAAGGGCAAGAGTATATTAAATACATTCTCATATACAGGAGCTTTCTCTGTAGCAGGAGCAATAGGAGGAGCGAAAATGACCACTAGCGTAGATTTGGCAAAAAGAAGTCTAGCTAAGACCAAAGAGCAGTTTGATATAAATGGTATAGATTTGAGTAATCAAGATATAGTAGTAGAAGATATATTTAACTACTTCAAGTATGCTATCAAAAAAAATCTACTCTTTGATATAGTAGTCCTTGACCCTCCAAGCTTCGCAAGAAGTAAAAAATATACATTCTCAGTAGCCAAAGATTATGTCAAACTACTCCAAGATGCGATAGCCATTACAAATAGTGGAGGTATAATAGTAGCCTCAA
>Ga0193962_1000984_pt1 | contig 13287 bp, 8 predicted proteins | sample FB_5_MG_FD_140335 | JGI IMG/M metagenome (GOLD analysis project Ga0193962, IMG submission 140335) | Microbial mat bacterial communities from the Broadkill River, Lewes, Delaware, United States - FB_5_MG | ecosystem: Environmental > Aquatic > Freshwater > River > Microbial mats | place: USA...
TCAATCAACTCTGCATCTACACGGATCTCTCTGGCTCCGTTATAACGTTGAATACTAACCGGACCTCTCAAAATCTCATATTCAATCAATTCTGACAACGGAAATTCTCCTTTCGGTGTACGAATCCTCATGTCCTCCATTTGACCAATAAAAATTCGATCACTTTTCGGATAACGAACCCAAACCTTTATCTCATCTTTTCCTTCTTGCAAACGCTGAGCTTGTCCTCCGAAAAACCCCTGACGAATTTGGCTTGTAATCGATCGTAAATCCATTCCCAGGTAATAAGCCTTAGGTTTTAATCTTAACCTAACCTCACGACTTCCCAAAGGGTTATTATCATTAATGTTATACAATGAAGCCATTTTACGAAGCTCTCCCTGAAAGAAATCATTTGCCTGATTCAATTGTTCCAAATCATTACCTAGAAGAGATATCGAAACCGGTGCTCCCCATCTGTTAAAGGCACCGATGGTATATTTCTCCACATCATTAACCTCACCAATTTTCTCTTTCACTCTACCGGAAATATCAAAACTAGAAACCGGAGCTCCTTCCATATCGCGAAGTGTTACCGATAAATTACCTGCATGTGGTCCAACCTCTTGTCCACCAAAAGCATTTCCTGTTGATAACCCTGTATATTTTATAAAGGTCGCAGTATCTTGAAATTCTTCCTTCAATTCATCATTTACTTCCCATACAGCTTTTTCAAACTCCTTCAACTTCTGAATCGTAATTTCCTTATTACTGCCTGGTTTATAGGCAATGTTTATGTTGAAAGTATCGAAAGTTACATTCGGGAAAAAGGTGCTTTGAATAAATCCACCCTGAAATAAGCCCATGGTTACAAAGAACAAAGCAACCGGTATAAAAATTACAAACCAACGCCATTGCACCAGTTTATCAAGAACTCCTGCATATACATGATCACGAACGTAAAGAATTCCTTTCTCTATTTTTTGTCTAAAACGATTAAAAGCATTGTCTTTCCTCTTTCGATTTAAAACAATTTCATTTCCTACATGACTAGGCAGAACGAAAAGACTCTCGAATAAGGATAAACTAAGACAGGCAACAACAATAAATGCCATCTCATATAAAAACTCCATATTCCCTGTAACCAATAAAAGTGGCGAGAAAGCAACCATAGTAGTAGTAACTGAGGTTAATACCGCAGGAACAACCTCCATAGTTCCATCAATTGCAGCTCTTCTAGGACTTTTTCCTTTCTCAAAGTGAGAATAAATATTCTCCCCAATTACAATTCCATCGTCAACTAAAATTCCAATAATAAGAATCATCCCGAAAAGGGAAATCATATTAATGGTAACCCCCATTAGGTTGGCAATAATAAACATGCCTAAAAAAGAAGCTGGAATTCCCCAGGCAACCCAAAGAGATAATCGGAAGCTTAAGAATAAAGCTAGAGAAATTACAACCAATAATAGACCGTAACCTCCATTTTTATATAACAAAGACAATCTTGATTGTAACAAAGTCACAAAATCGAATGTAACTTCCAAAGTTGCATCATCATATTTTTCATTGAACTCTTTCGCATACTTGTTACAAAAGTCTGATATTTCTTCAAGGTCTTCCTCATTCAGTTTATTAACATTAATAGAAACCGCAGGGTTCTTATTCATATACGTTGAATTAGGAACATCCTGAAACTGAAAATGGATTTTTGCTACATCCCGAATCCTGATATAACTACCATCTGGATTTGCCTTTAGTATAATTTCTCCAATTTGATCCGGATCAACAGAGCGATTTCTTGTTCGAATTAAGATTTCCTCAACCTTATTTTTTATCGCACCACCTGAAATATCAATATTATTATTGGCAATAGCTCTCGAAATTTCATTAAAGGTAAGATTGTATCGTCTCAAATTATCCTCTTTTACCTCCACCGATAACTCCAATTTTGGAAAACCAGAAAGCGTAATTTGAGACATTTTCTTAGAACGCATCAGATCATCATAGATATTATCAGCATATATTTTTAAGGTCAGCAAATCTACATTCCCTGTAACCGCCATACGAACTGCTGGCGTAGTTGCTCTACGCTTAGCAATTACAGCCTTTTCCGCTCCAGTAGGAAATGATGGAATTCCATCAACAGCATTCTTAACATCTGCAAGGGTTTCATCTAAATCGTAATCACCAGTAGTGGTAATCGTTAGACGAGCAAACCCCTCCGAGGAAACCGAATTCATCTCTTTTATTCCAACAATACCTCGAACTGCATCTTCCATACGAGAGGTAATTCCTTCTTCTACCTCTTTAGGCGAAGCGCCAGGAAAAACCATTGAAACGGTAATAGTTTTAGACTCTGTTTGCGGGAAAAATGATTTCTTCATAAACCACAAAGAAGCACCACCTGCAATCAGCATTACGGCTATAATCATTTTCCCGTAAAACGGATATCTTACAAATTGTGATATAATATTTCTCATTATACGCTATTTCTGAATTTGTACTTTCATATTTTCAGTTGCTTTCACAGGAGGTTCTATCACCAACACTTCTCCTTCTTTCAACCCATTAAAAACCAAAGTATTTTCGTTACGTTTTATTACAACAATTTCTTTTTCTCTTAATAAGTCCTCTTCAACTACAAATACTTTATTAGAACCAAAAACTGCGTTTCGAGGAATTTCCATTGCATTTTCGATTGTTTTACCATGGAAACGTGCAGTCAAAAATTGTCCCTGAAACAATTCCTGATTGTTTGTCCTCTCAATCTTCACAAAAACAGAAATAGACTGAGTTCCCTGATCTACAAAATCAGATTTTCTTACCAGTTTACCTGTACATAGCACTTCTCCATTAGAATCAAGAACATCAACCTTTTCATTCAGTTGTAACCAACGTATATCTCTTGATTCAATAGGAACCTGCAATTCCAATTTGTTTGATTCAATAATACCTGCCAATTTAGATCCCATTCCTGCAACCGAACCAATTTGTGTGTTCACAGCCACATAAGAACCATTAAAAGGAGCATATATTTTTCTTTTAGCAAGTTTTACCTCTGCACTTTTAATTGCATAATAGTCGCCTAATATATTTCGGCTTGCCATAAAAACTTTCTCCTGATCTGATTTTACTTTTGGCAGTTCAGGAATAGATTTTTCTAAATCAATGGAATTGAAAAAACTCATCCATACATCAAAATTTTCAGCATAATCAACTTTTATATCCGGTAAATTTTCGGCAAGTTTATTCAGGAAACGACTTTTCTGAGCACGCAAATCCATCTTGGCATCTTCTTCGTAAATGCGGATTAGCAATTGTCCTTTTTTAAACTTCTGCCCTACCTTTAAAGGAACTCCAGTTTCAACAATTCGTCCAGCAACTTCCGAACTTAGGTTTACTTCCAAATTGGAAGCTAATCTTCCCTTTTCAATTATAGGGGCAGAAATAGCGTGATAAGCTACTGACTCAACTTTTACAATAGGAACTTTTTTACGGTCTTGATTCTTTTTAGGAGTTTTTTTTAAACTCGTCAATCCTTTCATCGCAAAAAATGACACGGCTAAAGTTAGCACGACCAAGAGTACGATTATTACTTTTCTATTCATCTATGATATTAGTTAGTGGATGTTTTGATATTGTTTCAAATAGATTAATCTACTTATAAACAAGTAAAGATACTATTTAAAGATCTAGTTAAATAATAATTTGGTTCATCTTAACAACTATTTAAGTAAAATACTTTTATCTGAAATAAAACTTTTTAACGGTATTATTCGTTCTCTTGTAAATACGATTGTAAGTTTTCAGAAAAAATTACGATTTTTGTTTGCTCTAAAAAAAATGAAACATGGATCAGGATAAATACAACAGAATTAAGCAACAATTATTTGAATCTACACAATGGCCATCGTTGTATATGTTCAAATTTATTGTTCCTAATAACGAGGATAAAATAAATGCCGTAAAGAACCTATTTCCTGAGGATACTGAATTTTCATATAAGACATCTAAGGATATTCGATTTATAGGTGTAACGGTAAAAAAAATTATGAATTCGGCGGATGATGTTGTGGAAGTATATTCAAGAGCTCAGGGTATAAAAGGCATTATGTCTTTATAAATATGATTTTAACACAGGTAGAATAAAACTTACGCCATCAATTTTTTATTTAAATTCGTGATTCAAAAAAATAAAAACTAAGAAAACTTCAAATGATCAGTACATCAAATTTTGGTAGTACTCCTTCGGGGGAAAATGTCAAATTATTTACCCTTTCCAATAAAAATGGCGTTCAAGCCAAAATCACAAACTATGGTGGAATTCTAACTTCATTCATTGCTCCCATGGAAGGAGTTGATAGAGAAATGGTTCTAGGTTTTGATACATTACAAGAATATACCAGCAAGAATTATTTAGATAACTATCCCTATTTTGGAGCCCTAATTGGTCGATTTGGAAATAGAATCGATCATGGTAAAGTCACAATTAATGGAAAAGAATTACAACTTTCCTGCAATCATTCTCCTCATCATTTACACGGTGGTAATATCGGTTTTGATAGAAAAGTTTGGAAGGCTAAAGTCGTAAATGATTCTGAATTACACCTAAGCTATTTAAGCGTTGATGGCGAAGAAAACTTCCCTGGAAATGTAAATACAACTGTGATATATAGCCTTTCAGATGAAAATGAACTTCAAATTAAATACGAAGCTACTACTGATAAAACTACACCTATCAATCTTACACAACACTCTTATTTCAATTTATCTGATAGCTGTTCAAACATATTAGATCATGAATTACAGATTGATGCGAATTATTTATTGGAAACAAATGATTTTTTAATTCCGAGTGGAAAATTATTAAATGTTGAAAACACTTGTTTCGATTTCAGAACAAAGAAAACTATCAATCAAGATATAGAAGATATAGAAAACTATGATGATTGCTTTGCATTTGGCGAAACAACAAAAACTCCAAGAAAAGTTGCTGAATTAATTTCTCCTGATAAAAAAGTGAGTATGGAAGTCATCACTACTTTTCCAGGGCTTCAGGTTTACACTGGCAAATATATCAGTGCTGGAGAAAAAAGAAGGTTCGAAGCATTTGCAGGTGTTGCTTTAGAGGCTCAAGGATATCCCGATGCTCCAAACCATCCATCTTTTAAACATGGCTGGCTCGAACCCGGAGAAATTTACAAACAACAAACGAATTACAAACTGATATTTTAATTCAAAGGCTGGTTAGTAAACCAGCCTTTTTTTATTTTGCTCTCCATTGAAATATGACTTTTATCATATTTTAACTCACATTCAAAAACTTTTCTATTTATAAATCAAAAAACACCTGAAATTTTTCTCAATTTTATAATTTCACTACACCCATTGTTTTTTCAATAGTTCAGGCACTTTCACTCTATCTAATCACAAAATATTTTTAAAATTTTACTACCAACTAGTATGTACTGGTAGTTATTTTTACATATATTTGCTGCAAAGGTTTTCAGTTAAACCAAATTATTGAATTGTTGAAGTGAATATTAACCAATCATTTTCTTAGATTCATTACCATGCAAAAGCAAATAATTGTACAACTCGTATACAGACATTCACATCGTGGACTTTTTGAATGTTTAATTTGTTGATCACCGCTTCTAATTTGAATAGCTACCAACTATTCAAAATCTCAGTGCTCCAATTCTTGAGCAACCAAACTAGTATGCTATAATACTTTAATGAAAGTAAATGATATGTTCCATCGAAATGAGGAACAATTGTAATCTAAAATTTCTTTTATGAAGTAAAAAACAGAATTAAAGACAACAGGGAAAGCTACCAACAATCCCTGTTCTCAAATAATAATTGCTTGTTGTTCCATGCTTAAAACTTAAGAACAACAAACTAACTTTTAACGCATCTAAATTTATGAAAAAAAACGCAAAAACTGCTGCGGGGATATTTTCCGTGCAGTCTGGCTTCGTTTCATGGATCATGAAACTTTGCATTTTAGCTGTAATAATGGGTCCACTACCCTGTAATGCAGCAAATTCTGTAAAAGCTACCTCTCTACAAGAAAATCAAAAAAACATTTCGGGAACCGTAGTTGATGATCAAAACCTACCATTAATTGGTGTTAACATTATAGTAAAAGGAACATCCACTGGTACAGTAACCGATTTTGATGGAAAATTCCAATTATCAGTACCTGAGAATTCTGTAATTCAGTTCTCATTTATTGGTTACATCGACCAGGAAGTTGTAGTAGGGAATCAAACTGACTTTAGCATTATTCTTAAGGAAGATGTACAAGGCTTGAACGAGGTTGTAGTTGTTGGTTATGGTGTTCAGAAAAAGAGTGATTTAACTGGAGCTGTAGCTTCTGTTAAGGCTGAAGATTTAGCTAAAACACCATCGTCAAATCCTGTTAACTCATTACAGGGTAAGGTTGCGGGTGTTACCATCACAAAATTTGGTGGAGCTCCAGGCTCTGGATCAAGTATTACAATACGTGGATTTGGAACTGTGGGTAATAACGATCCATTATATATTATCGATGGTTTGCCAGGTTCAATGTCACTTTTAAATCCTGATGATATCGCATCATTCGAGATCTTAAAAGATGGTGCTGCTGCAGCAATATATGGATCTAGAGCTGCCAATGGCGTTGTATTAATCACCACCAAAAAAGGAAAAAAAGGTAAAATCAATGTTGATTTTAATATGCATGTTGGTCAAACAAAGGCGATTGATCAATTGGACCTATTAAATTCTGAAGGATATGTAAATGTTCACAAAATGATGTATGACAATTACAATCAATATGCATCTTCAGGTGATCAGGTAGCACTACCAAATTACATTACGGCGCCAATTGAGGCAAACACAGATTGGCAAAAAGAGGTTAACAGAAAGGCTCTTCAACAAAATTACAACCTAAGCATTAATGGTGGTAACGATCTTGGATATTATGGTTTATCTGGAAGTTGGAATGACGAAGAAGGAACTCTTATTGGAAGTGATTATCTTAAAAAGACCCTACGTGCAAAGCTAGGTATGACCAAAGGTCGATTAAAAGTAGATGGAAATATTTCATATGCCGAAACCAACTCTGAAAGTAAGAAATTTTCTTTAAGAGATACCTATAAATTGACTCCACTTATCACTCCTTTTGACGAAGATGGTAATGTACAGCTTACTTCTGGAGATATGCCTACAAATGCAAATCCATATGCCAATCATTTGAATGTAAAAGGTGAAACTGATTTGCAATATTTCTCTGCAAATGTAACAGGACGACTAAAAATTACTGACTGGTTATCATATCAAGTAAACCTTGGCTTGGTTAACAGCAATAAAAAAGAATGGAATTATCATTCAAAATTCGATAGAAGCCCTAAAGATGGTGAAGATTGGATCTACTATGGTGAAGAAAGAAATAACTACCGCAGCCAAATCATGGAGCATTTGTTAAACCTTCAGAAAGATTTTGGCAAACACTCATTTACTTCTGTTCTTGGTTACACCGCATCTAAAACAACCAATGACTGGATTGGAGCAAATGTAACTGGTAAGAAAACGGTTTACTCTGTTGAAGATGGAGATTTGGTAACTGAAGATGTACCTGGCGGATTCTTAGATCCAAGCTGGACAACTTTAAATGCCGGAGAAGGTGGAACATACGCAGCCTATGGCAGCAGAAACAAATACACCAGAACTTCTATTTTAGGTAGAATCAATTATTCTTACGATAGCAAATATTTATTTCAAGTTACCGCTCGTAGAGATGGATCTTCAAAATTTGGATCGGATTCACGTTATGGAACATTCCCTTCGGTTGCCTTTGGTTGGAGAATAACTGAGGAAGATTTCATGTCGAGTAATGATTTTATTGACAACTTAAAACTACGTGCAAGTTGGGGAAAATTAGGTAATGAAGGAACTTTAGGTTTATACGATCATCAGGCATTAATTAGTACTAGTACGGATTATGCTTTAGGAGCTGTAAGAGGTTCTGGTGCCAACCCTTGGACTGGCAGTATTGCAAAAGGTCTTGAGAATAGAGAATTACAGTGGGAAACCACTATTTCTAAAAACTTTGGATTGGATTTCGCTTTCTTAAATAGTGCATTTATAGGGAGTGTAAATTATTACAATACTTCTACCGAAGACATGCTAATTTACCGTCAGTTACCTGGATCTGCAGGTTTGGATAATCCAGTATTAAACGTTGGTGAAATTGAAAATAAAGGTCTTGAATTTGAATTATCTTACTACAAACAAGATGGTGAATTTAAATTTAACATTAACACAACCTTAACTACAACTAAAAATGAGGTAATTAAATTGGCTAACACCGATCAATCTTTATTTGGTGAAGGCTTAAAATTTGGTGATTCTCATTTCCCAACTCAAACTAAAGTAGGATATGAAATTGGCGCATTCTTCCTGTACAAAACAGATGGAATTTTTCAATCAATGAATGAGGTGAATGCTCACACAGGTGCTGAAGGTGCATTGCTACAAGAAAATGCAAAACCTGGTGATATTAAATTTGTTGATACCAATGGTGATGGTGAATTAAATGAAAAAGATAAAGTTTATTCCGGATCAGGAATTCCTGATTTTACTTACAGTATAAACCTTAATGCATCGTACAAAGGTTTCGATTTTTCTATGCTTTTCTATGGTGTGCAAGGAAATAAAATTTACAATGGTAATCGTTACTATTTGGAAAATATGGCTTCCGGTCAAAATTTCCTAAGATCATCGCTAAATGCATGGACTGAGACAAATACTAAAACCAATATTCCAAGAGCCGTTTTAGGTGATCCAAATTTAAATTCACGTGAATCTGATCGATTCCTTGAAGATGGTTCGTTCCTTCGTATGAAAAATATTGAACTTGGATATACACTTCCAAAAGCAACAATCAGTCGCTTAGGTTTAACCAAATGTAGAATTTACGTAAATGCACAAAATGTTTGGACATTAACTGATTATTCTGGTATTGATCCTGAAGTTGGACGTGGTGACGTTAGAAACTTAGGTATCGACAGAAGTTTCTATCCTATCAATAAATCATTCTTTGCTGGTATTCAATTATCATTCTAATCTACAAGAAAAAACAAAATGAAAAGATATATATATTTATTCTTCATTTGCTTAGGGCTGTCATTTACAGCCTGTGATGAAGATTTTCTAGAGGTAAAATCTCCAGATCAATTGACAGGAGATAATTTTTGGAGAAATCAATCGGATGCAGAAGCCGGATTGGCTGCCGCCTACTCTCAATTGGAATGTGCGACAAGCTACTGGGGTTTTGCTGAAATTAAATTTACAGTTGAATTGTTTCCTTCTGATTTAATTAAACTTGGTAACGATCCATACAATTACGAAGATTGGTTCTCTATTTACAATTACAATGTTAGTCCAGGTAATACTCAAACTTCCAGCTATTGGAACATCCATTATCAAGGAATCAACTATGCCAATCAGGTAATTGAAAAAGTTGGAGCTATGACAGAAGAACAAATTCCAACAAAACTAAAAGATGAAATCGTTGCTGAAGCTCACTTTTTAAGAGGTTATTATCACCTTAAATTATTACTGAATTGGAAAGAAATTATCCTTCAAAGTTCTTATGCCAAAGGAATTTCCGATATCGATCGTCCTTTAAGTGAAAGAGCTGACTGTTGGAGTTTTATTGTAGATGATTTTAAAGCTGCTGCTGCAAAACTGCCAACCGAATATACTCAGGAAAACATTGGTAGAGCAACTCAATACACTGCTTTAGCATATCTGGGTAAAGCAAGTTTGTATCGTTCAAGTGAAGATGCTGAAAATGCTAACACATATTTAAACGAAGCAAAAACTGCTTTCGCTTCTGTTGTAGGTAGTGGCAAATATGACTTGGTTAATTCGTTTATATCTCAATTTGATGGGACGAACCAAAACTCTGAAGAAGCAATATTTGAACTTCAATTGTCTACGAATACCGACAATGGCGCATGGTTTAAATTCCCTTATCACAGATGGCTTAAACCAGCTGGTCTTGGCGGTTGGGACGAAATTGCTGGTAGTGATTTCCTTTTAGCTGAATTCAAAAAAGAAGGAAAGACTGCTACTGATGGTCGTTATGATCATAGATTGTATGAAACTCTTTTCTTCGAAGATGAGTATTTCAATGATACAGATAATCCAAGAGTTTATGGTTCTACATTTTACGAATGGTGGGACTGGGCAGGTGTTCCTTACAACAAAACAGGATTTAGAAAATATCTTCCTGCAAGTCAAGATGAACTAAATGCCTATTCTATTGGGAACAACATTCCATTGCTTAGATATGCAGACGTATTGTTAATGTACGCAGAGACCTTGAATGAGTTGAATGAAACTGGAGCTGCAATTACTCATATCAATACAGTAAGAACACGTGCAGGAATGCCTGCTATGACAGGTTCTAGTATAACAGATGTTAGAACCCAAATTGAGCATGAAAGAATTTGTGAATTTGCAATGGAAGCATCAAGATTCCACGATTTAAGAAGATGGGGAAAATTAACTGAAACCATGAATAATCATGGCAGATCAGGCGTAAGTGACGCAGATCACTTCTTCCCTATCCCTGAAACCGAAACCAACTCAAACAATAGCATTGATTAGGTTAGGTAATTATTAGTTATGGTTAGCTCGAAGTGCCCTCTTTTTAGCGAGGGCACTTCTTCTAAATCGATAGTCGAAAATATTACAATAAAATTTATGTAATTTCACCCCAAAGAACAAAAAAGATTAATTTATCATGATTACAGTTTTAGTATTAATGACTCTGGGTATAGGATTGGGATTCTTCCTTGGTAAGTTTCCAAAAATCATTAAAGGAGTTGACAAAATGACCACTTGGTCGATCTATTTATTGTTGTTCCTATTGGGGATAGGAGTAGGATTGAATGAGAAGATTATAAACAATTTGCACACTATTGGTTTGCAAGCTTTGATACTTACCATTGGTGCAGTATTGGGGAGTTTAATTTTCGCATACATTACCTATAGACTATTTTTTAAAAGTAAATAACCTAACGAACAGAATTTTCTGAACCATGAAGAACAGCTTAATTATACTTGGATTTTTTGCATTAGGATTGATTTTAGGATTAACCAGATTTCTACCTGACGTAATAATGGAATCTGATTTTTCAATGTACGCACTTTACTTGCTTATGTTTCTGGTTGGAATTGGCATTGGAGCCGACCGATCATCCTGGAAAGTAATTAAAGAAACCAACATTAAAATTATTCTCGTACCACTATGTGTAATCGTCGGATCATTAGTTGGTGTTGCTGCAATCTCAATTTTCACACCCGAAATTCAAATAAAAGAAGCCTTAGCTGTAGGTGCTGGTTTTGGATACTATAGTTTATCCTCCATTTTCATAACTCAAATTAGTGGCGAAACCTTAGGAGTAATAGCCTTACTTTCAAACATATTACGCGAAATTATAACATTACTTGCAGTTCCTATTTTTGTAAAATACTTCGGAAAACTTGCAGGTATAGCTTCCGGTGGTGCAACAGCAATGGATACAACATTGCCAATTATCTCGAAATATACAGGTAAAGAATGGGCCATTATTGCAGTTTTTAGTGGAATAGTACTCACAATTCTTGTCCCATTTCTAGTTCCCTTTATATTGGAAGTACTTTAATGCCATTCTTGTTCAAACGCACAACTTATCGGATTCTTGTTGTTTATTGGAAATAAATAATGATTGCCCTATAGAAGAAACTTATGCGTCAGAAATTTAACCTTTTATTAAAATAGTAAAGCGTGAAATATTAGTATTTAAGTCTTGTCAGTTTAGACAAAAATCAAAAAATTGCTTTTTTAAGCTTTATCAGTTTAGACAAAGATCAAAAAATTGCTTTTTTAAGCTTTGTAAGTTTAGACAAAGATCAAAAAATTGCTTTTTTAAGCTTTGTAAGTTTAGACAAAGACAAAAAATTGCTTTTTTGAGCCTTGCCTGTTTAGGTAAAGCAAAAAACGTTTTTAATTATTACCCACTAAAATCCTTATAGAAACATAATAATCTAAAAATTATCAATTCAATAAAAATTGAACTTTTACCTGATTAATAAATATTTAATCGGGTGTAGTTTTTACGAATTTAAAATACTTTTTTGCGTTTTTTTTCTAAATTTACCATGAACAAATTCATTTGTATGTTTCTTTTTAACGACTACATAACTCACTATAACAATTCGTACAAAGGTCTGTACGAATGTTGGATTTGTTAATAACCTTCTCTCTACCATCCAATAATTCAATAAATTATATCAATCAGTACATATCGAATCAGGATTCTTGTATCCTGTCGAATTTGTGTTAACACCCAAAACCCTGAATTTATGTTTACAAAAGAGACTTATCAAAAACGTAGAGATCTATTAAAAAAACAAGTTAACTCCGGAATCCTACTTTTTTTAGGTAATGATGAATGTGGAATGAACTATACTGACAATACCTACCATTATCGCCAGGATAGTACCTTTCTATATTTTTTTGGTTCTGATTATGCAGGTTTAAATGCCATAATCGATATTGATGAAAACCGGGAAATTATTTTTGGCGATGAATTGACAATCGACCACATTGTTTGGATGGGAACCCAGCCAACCATTAAAGAGAAAAGTGCTGCTGTTGGTATAAATGAAACAGCGCCTGCTGCAGATTTGAAATCTTACCTGGAAAAAGCCGTAAAGCAAAACAGAACAATTCATTATTTGCCACCCTATCGTCCAGAACATCAAATAAAACTATTTGATTTGCTACAAGTTCACCCAAATATTGCAGCAAAGAATGCATCAGTTAAATTTATCAATGCTGTTGTAAACCAAAGAAATTACAAATCAACTGAAGAGATTATTCAAATTGAAGATGCTGTAAATATTACCGCTGATATGCATCTTGCAGCAATGAAAATGGCAAAACCAGGAATGAAAGAATCTGAAATTGCTGCCGCGGTACAAGAAATTGCAATTGGAGCAGGAGGACAACTTTCATTTCCTGTGATTGCAACAATTAACGGTCAAACTTTACACAATCATTATCATGGCAATACCTTAAAAAGTGGAGACATGATGCTGATTGATTGCGGTGCCGAAAATAGCATGCACTACGCTGGCGATATGTCGAGCACATTCCCAGTGGATAAAACTTTTACACAAAGACAAAGAGAGATTTACCAAATAGCTTTAAATTCTCACGAAGCGGCAATTGCAGAATTACGTCCTGGAGTTAAATTTAAA
>Ga0193962_1000985_pt1 | contig 13281 bp, 8 predicted proteins | sample FB_5_MG_FD_140335 | JGI IMG/M metagenome (GOLD analysis project Ga0193962, IMG submission 140335) | Microbial mat bacterial communities from the Broadkill River, Lewes, Delaware, United States - FB_5_MG | ecosystem: Environmental > Aquatic > Freshwater > River > Microbial mats | place: USA...
GATACATTTGCAGGGTTAATCATCCATTCAAATGAGATAGATTGATCAATCCATTTATATATAACCGAAACCATTTCAATTACATCATTCATATCCATATTTACATATTCTTTGTAGTACCAGAAGTTATCTTCATCTAAATTTGGTGCTACATTTACACTTGGAGCTATTGCATTTGTCTCTACAAAATATTTTTTATATATTGGTAGAATTGAAGCAGTAGTTCAAACAACTAGTGCAGTAGAAGTATTTGGAGCTGGAGCTAAATGGTATGCAAATCTAACACCATCAGCTTTAACATTATCAATAAGTTTTAACCACTTATCTGACATATTTGAATTATTTCTATACCAGTTTGCATCTTTTCAAAGTAATATTCATTTTGACCATTCTGATCATTCATATACTTCGTAAGTTCATCTTTCTTTAGCTAATTTATTTGAAGCTTTTAAAGTTGTATAAGCATATTTTTCAAATAATACATCAACTACTTCTCTTGCTTCTTTAGAATCATAAGATAGTTTATTTACAGCTAAATATTCTGCTAATCATAAGAAACCTAATCAAACTGATCTATATTTTAATGCAGTTCTTTTTGCTTCTTTGATTGGATAGAAGTTTAGATCTATAACATTATCTAATAATCTCATAGCAACAGGAATAACTTTTTTAATTTCTTCATCTGTATTAACTTTAGAAACATTAATTGAAGCTAAGTTACAAACTACAGAATCACCTGGTTCATATTTGATTACTATATTTCCATCTTCTAGTTCTTCTTCAACAAATTTTGATGTAGAAGTATTTTGACATATTTCAACACATAATTGAGTAGAATATATATTACCTGCATGTTTATTAGGGTTTGCTGCATTTACAGTATCTCTAAAGAAAGCATAAGGCATACCTGTTTCTACTGTAGCTTTTAGATATTCTTTAAATAAATCTTTAGCATCTACAACATCTTTTAATTCTAAATCAGGATTTTGTTCACATTCTGCATAAAATTCTTCAAATTCTGCTCAAAAAGTATCTTGTAATTTTCTACCTGTTTTATCTGATATTTCTTTTGGATCAAAAAGTGTCCATTTTTCTCAGTTTGCAACTCTTTCCATAAATAAGTCTGGAAATGTTACTGCTGGAAATACATCAAATGATTTTGATCTAATATCACCAGTTTCAGTTTGTAAGTCTAAGAATTGATAAATATCTCTATGGAATACGTCTAAAGTAACTGATATAGCTCAAGCTCTTGCTCAAAGTTGATTAACAGCAATTGCTGTATCGTTAATTACCTTAATCCAAGGATTTACTCAACCTGCAGCACCTTTAACTCCTCTAATATATCATCCTCTTGATCTAATATTTCAAAGATAAACACCTATTCATCAACCAAATTTTGAAACTTGTGCCATATTTTCAATAGAATGATAAATAGCTCTTAAGTCATCATCAACATTAAATTTAAAACAACTAGATAATTGATGAAAATTTGTTCTTGCATTTAATAATGTTGGAGTTGGTAGAGAGATTTTACCAGTTGAACAATAATCATATATTTTTTTAGCAATTTTTAATCTATTTTCTTTTGCTTCAGGCATAGCTAAGAATAAAGCTATACTCATATACATTTCTTGTGGTAATTCTTTTACTACTTTATTAGGGTTTAATAAATATCTTTTTCTATACATCATCATTGTTGTATAGTTATAATCAAAATCATTTTCTTTTTTAAGATATTCTCAAGCTTCTAATATTTCATCTTCTGAATAATATTCAAAAAAGTCTTTTGAATATAAACCAGCTTCTACATATTCTTTAAATAAAGAAAGATAATGTTTAGATTCATAGATTTTTTTAATATCCATTTTTCTATTATTTGAAGCTTCTTTATAAAGGTCAATTAATGCAAGTCTACCTGCAATAAACTGCCAAGAAGTATTTTCAACAGTAACTAAATCAATTGCTGATTTAATTAACATTTTTGTAATATCTGAAGTTTTCATTCCTTCAACTATATATTTTTTTAGACTATCAGCTATTTCTTCAAATCTACATTTTCTAGCTAGTCAGTATGAAACAATTTTATATGTTTTTTTAATTTTTTCTATTTCAAAATTTTCCTTTTTTCAAGTAGTTTTAATAATTTTAAAAATATTTTTTTCTAATTTTTTTTCTACTTTTTCTTTTTCTAGCTCTCTTCTTTTAGATCTGTCATTTCTATAAATAATGAAGTGTTTCATTACAGAAAAATGTCCAGATTCCATTAGTTCTCTTTCAATTTGATCTTGAATAATTTCTATTGTAATAAATTCAGTTCTATCTGAACTTAATAAAATATCTTTTAAGTTTTCGATAACTCCATCAGTAATATCATCTACAAATTTTAAGTCATTTACACCTACTGATTCTGCAGCTTTTTCAACAACTCTCTCTATTCTAGTTCTATCAAAATTAACTAAATCTCCTTCTCTTGTTTTAATAACCTTCAATTCCATAAATTCTATTTAACAAAATAAATGTATACATCAAAATTTAATCATTTTTATGATTTATGCTAACAATTTTAGAACAACTATGTTAAATGTTTTTTTATAAATGTTAAAAAAACTATTTACATCTCTCATACAACAGATTATATAGTTTTTAACTATTAATTATTCAATATATTTCTATTTATGCAAATAACTAAAATTAGTTCACATAATATTTTAAAGAAATAAAAACCTTTTAATGTAATTTAAAAGGTTTTTATTTTAATCTGGCTTATCAAGCTGTATTATGTTTTGTTCTAGATTATTCTTTCAAGTAACTTTAACTATATCTTTTTCAATTAAGTTAAATTTTTTATAAGCATTATTGTAATGATTAACTGATGTTCATAAACTTCATCATAACTTTTCTAAATACTCTTCATAAGCACCTAAGTGTTTTCACAGCTTCTCTACATGCTTTGCAATATCTTGTGCCTTTTCTTCAATTTGTAATGCCCTAAGTCATTGTAATACTGTTTGTAAGTATGCATAAAAACTTGTAGGACTTACAATGATAACTTTTTTTTCTTTAAAAGCATATTCTATTAAATCTGTTGTATTTGTTTTTAAAGTTCAAACTTTATTAACAAGTAAATCATAATATATTCATTCACTTGGGATAAACATAAAAGCAAATTCCATTGTTCATTCGTCTGGTCTTATATATTTACTTGTTTCATCAATTCTCTTTTTTAAATCGTTTCTAAAGTTTTTTACCAATATTTCTTTCTGAACTACATTTTCTTCTGTAATAATCTTATTATAATTTTCTAAAGAAAATTTTGAATCAATTGGAACTATTTTTTCTTTTATAAAAATAACTCCATCCACTATTTCCCCGTTTTTAAAACTATATTGTAATTTAAAATTATCAGGTGGTAAAATATTTTTTAAAACATTTTCTAAAAAATATTCTCCTAATATTCATCTTTGTTTAGGACTTTTTAGAATATTCTCTAATCATTCTAGTTGTCCTCATATATCTTTTATCTGTTTATTTGTTTCTTCTAAAGAAGTAAGTTTTTTTGTTATTTCTTCAATTTTTTCTGAAGCATTTTTTGATATATTTGTATTTATTTCAGCTTGTTTACTTGTATTTTTATTTGATTCACTAAGCTTAAAATCAATATTTTTATTTAATGCAATTATTTGATCTTGTAATAATTTTATTGAATTATCATTAGAAGATCATTTATTCCCTATTCTTGAAAATAAATAAAAAATAACTGCAACTAAAAATAATATAATAAAAATTAAGTATAGTTCTAAAGGTAAATCTTTCATATTTTTAACTTAAATTTTTAATAATATAAGGAATTATATCTCAAGCATTATTTATGTCTTCTGGTAGATTTGATAATTGTCTATCTATATCTGATCAGTTATATCACATGTTAGTAAGTGTAGATTTAATAGAACTATGTAAATCTGCAGATATAGTATTTGCAGCCTTAATTGTTTCTCAATTTTTAATAGAAATTCAAAAATCTTTATCTTTTAATTCTAGTATAATTTTTTCTGCCATTTTTTTTCAAATTCATTTTATACTTTCAATGGTTTTATTATCTTCACTAGTAATAGCTAAAACTAATCTTTCTATTCATAATGATAATATTTGCATAGCAACTTTTCATCAAACTCATGATATTTTTATAAGCTCTTTAAATACATCTTTTTCTTCTTTTTCAATAAATCAGAAAAGTGTTTGATTATTTTCTGTTATATGATGATGGATATATAAAGATATGTCTGATTCTAGTCCTATTTTAGAATAAGTTAACTCATTTATTCAAACCTCATATCATAACCCAGAACTAGTAAGAATAGTAGTATTAGTAAAATCCAAATCTAATACCTTTCCCTTGATAAATGATATCATATTTTATTATTAATTATAAGTAAGTATATAAATAGTATATGTATTTATATCCAAAAGCAAAAACTATTTTTGATTTATAAACTATTTTAAATATAATTTTCTCGCCTATTTAAAGAAAATAAAAAATAAAAAAATGATAGAAAGTATTATAAAGTCAATATTCGGAGACCCTAGCGAAAAGAAAGTAAAAGAAATTACTAAACAAATCTCTAAAATTAAAGATTTTGAAGAAACTCAAAAATCTTATTCTTTAGAAGATGTTAAAAATAAAACAAATGAATTTAAGTCTCTTTTTGAGGGATTAGATTTCTTAAAAGAAGATGATTCATTAAAAATTAAAAATATCTTAGATGAAATAAAATTTGAAGCTTTTGCCCTAGTTAAAACTACTGCAAAACTTATTGAATGAACAGAAACACAATTATCAGATTGAAGAAATATAACTTGGAACATGATTCCATATGATGTTCAATTAGTTTGAGGTTTAGCAATAAATGAAGGTAACATTTCAGAAATGAAAACTTGAGAATGAAAAACTCTTGTAGCAACTCTTCCCGCTTATCTTAATGCATTAACTTGAAATGTAGTACATATTGTTACAGTTAATGATTACCTTGCTCAAAGAGATTCACTTGAAATGTGAATATTATATGATGCATTATGACTAAAAACATGAGTAATATACAATTCTCAACCAAAAAATGAAAAACAAGAAGCATATAACTGTGATATAGTTTATGCAACAAATAATGAACTATGATTTGATTACCTTAGAGATAATATGGTTATTTCAAATGAAGATAAAGTTCAATCTAAATTATTTTTTGCTGTTATAGATGAAGTTGATTCTATTCTTATAGATGAAGCAAGAACTCCATTGATAATATCAATGCCTGACAATGAACCAACAAGTAAATATATGCAATTTTCTGCAATTATAAAACACTTGAAAAAATGAGTTCATTACAAAATAGATGAAAAACAAAAATCAGCAACTCTTTCAGAAGAATGAATAAAAAAAGTAGAAGAACTACTAAGAGTTGATAATATATATGTTTCAGCACATTACAATGACATTCATCATATTGAGAATGCTCTAAAATCAATGGCTGTATATAAAAAAGATCAAGATTATCTTGTTGTTAATTGAGAAGTTCAAATTATCGATGAACATACTTGAAGAGTATTAGCTGGTAGAAGATATAGTGATGGTTTGCACCAAGCTATTGAAGCTAAAGAATGAGTAGAAATAAAACAAGAATCTAAGACATTAGCATCAATTACATTCCAAAATTTCTTTAGAATGTACTGGAAATTAGCATGAATGACAGGTACTGCTTTAACTGAAGCTGAAGAATTTTATAAAGTATACTGACTAGATACTTTGGTTATACCTACAAATAAACCTATTGCTAGAGAAGATAGATCTGATTTACTTTTTAAAAATGAAAAAGGTAAATTTGAGTATGTAATAGAACTTATTAAAGAAATGCATGAAACAGGTCAACCTATATTAGTTGGTACTGTATCAGTAGAAAAATCAGAATACTTAAGTGCAAAACTTAAAGAACAATGAATAAAGCATAATGTATTAAATGCAAAACATCATGAACAAGAAGCTGAAGTAGTAGCTCAAGCAGGTCAAAAATGAGCAATAACAATTGCAACAAATATGGCATGAAGAGGTACTGATATTAAACTTTGAGAAGGTGTAACTGACCTATGAGGTTTAATTATTCTTGGTACTGAAAAACATGAAACAAGAAGAATTGATAACCAATTAAGATGAAGAGCTGGTAGACAATGAGATCCTTGAATTACTCAATTTCTTATATCTCCAAATGATGATATAATGAGAATATTTGGTTGAGATAAGTTATTTTCAGTTTTCAACTCTCCTGTTTTTGCAACTTACCCTGAAAATGAACCTTTAGCTCAAAGTTGAATGCTTACTAGGAAAGTTACAGGTGTTCAAAAACAAGTTGAATGACATAATTTTGATGTAAGAAAACATATATTAGAATATGATGATGTTATAAACAAACATAGAAATATAATATATACTAGAAGAGATAAAATATTAAATTCTGAAGATATACATGAAGATATAAAATCTATGGTAATATCTCAAATTAAAAGTTTAGTACAATCTGAAGTAATAAAAGAAGATACTTTTAATTCAAAGAAAATAATTAAAAAAGTTAATGAATTTTTATGAATTAAGGCAATTGATGACAGAGTTGAATTAGACGACGTAGATTGAATAACAGATATAAATGAATTAGCAAAATATATATCTGATATCTGAGTAGACGAATTAGAAAAATTAAAAGAAGCAGCTATATCTGAAAAAGCATATACTGATTTAGAAAGTAGAATAGTTTTAAGCTCAATTGATGAACTTTGGATGAGGCATATTGATTCTATGAGTAAACTAAGAGAATCAGTAGCATTTGAATGATATGCTCAAAGAAACCCTCTTATTGTTTATAAAGAAAAGGCATTTAATAAATTTAATGATTTAATAAATGAAGTTGAATTCAAAGTTGTTAAAGCAATGTTCTCTATAAAACAAGTGGAACAAGTTGAACAAGTAAATCTAAATAATCAAGATCTAGATTTTAATTGAGCAACTTTAGATAAAGATATGAAGGTTGATTCAAATAATAATAAAAACTCTAACCCTCTATTTAATGCTAACGCTAAAGTTTCAACTCCTAAACAAAGTAAAACAAAAATAAGAGTTTAAAAAAAGAGAAGATAATTTCTTCTCTTTTTTTTGTTATAAAAAAATAAATATGTTAGAATTTATCTACATTTTAAATTTCTAATTTTAGAAAGATATGAATACAAAAATAAAAAACATTATTTCTGTTATAAAAGCTTGGGATGAAAAACATACTAACTTTCATAGTGGTACTTATATGTTATTATTTTTAACTGCTGCTGCAACATGTGCTATGACTATTAATCAAGCCGCTGCATCTGTAGTATTATAATAAAAAAGCCTATTCTTTATTAGAATAGGCTTTTTTATTTGTCAATGCTTAAAAATGGATTTATTCTTTCTTTTATGCTAAAATATAATAAATATATAATAATAATTTAAATAATGTTTGATCCATCTAAATTAAATCTAGAAGTAGATGATAATAAAGACAAAGAAAACAAGGAAAATATTGAAGAAACCAATATTAATGAAACAATAGTTTCAGAAAATAATAGTTCTATTGAAAAAAAAGAAGAAGTTAATACTCAAGATGTATTAGCTGATTTAGTTGTTCCTGAAATAATTAATGAAGAAAAAGATACAGAAAAAGCTGAAAAAAAAGAAGAAATAAAAAGTATAGAACAAGAACTAAATGATAACTCTGTAATAAACGAGTTTAGTTATAATAAGCCTGAAATAAAGGAAGAAGAAATCAAAGAAGAAACTAATAATACAGATGATGAAAACAAAATAATATACGATATAAACATAAATCAAATAAAGGATATATTCTATTTATTAGTAGATAAAGAATATGACTTTGTTACATTTGAACCAAATGAATCAAATGTAAAAATAGAGTTTAGGAAAAATAAGGTAATTATCGATACTAAATTCATAAAATTCCCTACATACTCAAATATATTAATAAAAGCTAAAACTTCTACCAATTTAAAAGTAGATGAAAACTCAAAAACTCAAGAATGATTCTGAGAAATAAATCTTAGAAATAAAAATTATAAAATTATTTCTAAAACTGTACCTTGAGATATAGGTGAAAAATTATTTTTAAAGTTAAATTTTCAAGAAAAGAAAGTTCAGAAAAAAGTTGAGAAAAAAATGAGCATGTCTCAAGTTTTAACATTTTTATGAACTATTGCTTTCATATGATTAGTTATCTGATGATCTTTTATATGATTTATTGCTCTAAATGCAAAAACAATAGAAGATGTTAAATTTTTTGCATGATTATGAATTGATTTAAATGAAATAAATAACTTTATTTCTCAAATAATAACAATTATATTTTCAATATTATTATTATTCGAAACAATTTTCTTAATTATATTCTTATTTAAATTCTCTTTAACTAAAAAAGAATTTAAAAAAAGAAAAATTAAATATTGAGTTTTATCTGCTGTATTCTTAATAATTGCATTTTCTACATTTTCAGCCTGGATGATAATAGATCAAAAAATTAAATCCCTTCCAAATTGGCAAGAAATGGCATTATGAGAAGTACAATTATTTGACAATTCTAAATTAACAAGTGAAGAATTTGATAAGATTTGATCTCAAATAACTGATTCTTCTAATCTAATTTGACCAATAGAAGTAAAGTTTGATTTAAGTTTCTTTACAAAAAATCAAGAAGCTAAGTGAGTGAAAATTAAAAAATTCTCATGGACATTCTGAGATTGAGAAAGTATAGAAACACCACTACCAACTATAATCAAAAATTTTGATAAAAAATGAAATACAGATATTAAATTAATTATTACAGAAGTAGATATTCAATGAAAAGTAACTGAGAAAGAAGTAGATTGAATACCATCAATAAATTTATCTTATGTTGTTGATATAGAAGAAAAAAGATTAAATAATTGATGAAAATTAGTTACATTTGATGCTTCTAGCTTAAGTGAACTATGAAAAGTAGAATGGTATTTTATAGAAAATTTAGAAAAACCTGAATGGAATTGAGATAAATATATAATTTGAAGACCTATTTTTGAGGAAACAATTATATGAATGTATATTAGAAGAAATGATAAAGAATCTGAACAATTAGACAAAGTATTCATTATTAAATGAGAAGAAAAAGTTAATATAGACGCAGAAATTGATTTTAAAAGAGATATAATTAATGATTTAGAGTTCACATTTAATATCAAAGATATACAAAATGATGTATGAAGTTGATTTATTGAAAAATATTTATGGACTATTTGAGATCAAGAATATTCAAAAGAATGAGATATAGATAACCCTGAAAAATCTAGTGAAATAAAACATACATTTAAAACATATTGAGATAAAACTATTAAAGTTGAGTTAACAGACTCATCTTGAGAGACAAAAACTATAAGAAAAGAAATAAATATTCCTAAAGTATTAAAATTATCAAAATCTTTAAATATTTATAGTGATTCTAAGCTAATAGAAGATATTGAATATAATTCATCATTACATGAATATTTCATAAACAATTTATGAATTCCAAATAAAATGAAATTTGATGCAAGACTTGTTAGAGCTGATTCTACTCTATATAGTCTTCAAAAAGTTGAATGGGATTTTAATTGAGATTGAGATATAGATGATACTTGAAGAATTTGATATTATGATATTAATACTGAATGAAACCATAATGTAAATGTTAAGTTTTATTTTGTAAATAAAAAAATATCTACTGATATTATAGAAATAGAAGAAAATATATTTATAGAAACTATTAGAAAAGAAGCTATTGTAGATTTTGAAATAAATAAAGATAGTAACTATGTACCAGTTACAATTTGATTTGACGCATCTAGATCTCAAGTGAAAGACTCTAATATTGCCAAATTTATTTGGGATTATGGAGATTGAATAGAAGAAGAAAGAGATGCTGTAGTTCCAGGTCATAAATACTCTAAAGCATGAGACTATGAAATAAAACTTACAGTAATAACTGATGATTGAAAAAAATATTCTACATCAAAAAAACTAATACTTAAACCTAAAGCTCAAACAGTTGATATAAAATCAAGTATGAAAAGTGCACCTACTTTTCAATGAATTGATTTTACGTCTGCTTGATCAGAGTGACAAATTACCTCATATTTCTGGGACTTCTGAGATGGAAATAATTCAACAGAAGCAAATCCAACTCATACATATGAAGAAGAATGAAGTTATGAAGTAAAACTAAGAATAGATTTTAGCAATAAAAATATCCTTGAAGATACTTTAAAAATTGAAATATACGAATAAAAAAGAACTAGTAATCAATTACTAGTTCTTTTTTTATTCCAATAAATCCAATATCTTCGAGATTATACATTAAATTTTTAGCCAAAGTAAGAGGTAAAAATTTTTCATCTTTTATACTATTCTCAAGAAATTTTTTATTTTCACTTTTAAATTCTCAGATATTTATTGAAGCTATACTTCATCTATTAATTCATTTAAACATTGCTTTATTTTGTCATGATTCTCTAACAGGAGGTACAAAAAAGATCTTTTCTTTATTAGCCTTATAGTCACTTCATTTCCAAATTAAGTTTTCTATATTAACTGAAACAGTTACAAGAGCTTCTTTAAAATTTGGAATAAAGCAATTAACATCTTCTCTTAAATATCATTTATCAATATAATATTGTTCTAATATATCCAATTCTTCTTTTAATGTTATTCATACTATATGAATTTTCTTATTATTATTTATTGAATATTCAAATAAGTTTTCGAAAATTTCAAGCTCATCCTTAGGTGAATATACTTCACTATACATGGCAAATTTTCAGTTTAAGTTATTCAATAAATCAGTATTTTCTTTTTCTTTTAATAGTTCAGAAATATTAAAAACTTCAACATCAGTTAAATTACTATCTATTTCTAAATAATCGAATAAAAATTTATTATCAAATAAATCATTATCTATATTAATTATTTTATCTTTAAATATTTTTTTCATTACTCTATAAATAATAATATACTAAAAACTGTTAATATAAAAGCTAAAACTTTCTTAGTAGTAACTTTTTCTTTATACACTATAATAGATAATATTATAGGTATAAATAATGAATAAGAAATTATTTTATAAACTATCGCTACATCTCCTCCACTCTTAACTGCTAGAAGATTAAATAACATTCAAAAAGGAAATAATAAAGCAGATATTAATAAGAATAATATGTCTTTTCTCTTTGAAACCTTTAACATTTCTTTTAGAGAATCAGTCTTCCAATTAAACAAAATTGTCATAAATATACCTACAGTTCAAGAAAAGAACATATATGACATAAAATCTAAATCTTGTAATACAAAATATTTTTGAATGATCCAGATAGTGGAAACTCATAAAACTCAAATTCCTAAATATAAATATCACTTTATAAAGTTATTCATTGGTTCTCTAGAGTATTTTTTTTCCAATAGTAGGTAAAAAATTATAAACCCTATAAATATTCAAATATATTCTCTTATATTAATAACTTCTGAATATATTATTTGTCATAATACGATCAGTAATATAGATGAGAATATCCTATAATTAATAAAAAAAGTTGAAGAATCTAAGTACTTTAAACTTTTTAATCTGAAAATCATTATAACAACATATATACTGGTTAAAACAAAAGCAAATGAAAATATAGTCATATCAAAAACTATAGATTTTCCACTTACAAAAGAGTAAAGTAAGGGATATATAACCATTCATAAGTGTGAATAAATTATAAACGCATTTCTATTAACCTTACTCTCAGTCTGAATTTTTTGTAAAAATCAATATATTCAAATTATTATAGATCATAATAATGCATATATTATCCAATCTTCCATCTATTTTTTTTCATTTAATTTATCTAAAAATTGTTGTTTTCATCATGGATATGTATCACTATAAATACATCCACAATAGTTTTGTCTATATATATTATGTTTTTTTGTATATTCTACACTTCTTTCAAATCATTTATTTTTTCTAAAAGCTATTTTAAGAAAATCTAGCTTATCTTTCAATATAGATTTTGATTCACTGTTGAAAGTTTCTGTTATACTCCATTTATCTCAAAGATTAAACATTTTATCTAAATCTTTATGAGGTGAAATATTTAAAGTTGAAGTCCAATATTTTATTCATAATTTTCTAGCTTCTAATGCTGACCTTTGAAGTCTCATATCATAACACTCAGTACATTTCTCTCACCTTTCAGGAGTAAATTCTAATCATTTAATTCTATCAAAAAAATTATTAACATCATATTCCCCCTCTATATATTCAACTCATTCCAATTCACATACTTTTTTTAATTCTCATAATCTTTTATCATGTTCTTTTTTTGGCTGAATATTTGGATCATACCAAAAACAAATAACCTCATATTTTTCTTTTAAATCAATAATAGGTATAGTCGCATCTGGTCAGCAACAAATATGTAATAATAATTTTGGTTTTTTTTCAATAATTGCCTTTACGGGCTTATAACTAACTCTATGGATAGATGTTACTTTTCACTTATCAGTTAAATATTCCCTATGTTTTTTAGTACCATATCATTTGTGATTTTCAATTCATAAATCAGGATAAAGTAAACTATATTGAGACATAAGTTTATCTCTAAAAACTTTAGCTATTATAGAGGCCGCTCATATTTCTGCAATTTTTCAATCTCATCCAATTATAAAAATTGCTTGTTTTTTAAGTTCATCAAATTTATAATTATCATTTCAATCTACTAATACTGAGTCTATTTTTTCGTTATCTATTTTTCTAAGAAGTTCTACCAAACTTCTTCTCATAGCTTCCCTATTTGCTTGCTTTATATTTATTTCATCAATTAGGTGATTATCTACAACTCAAACTCAGAAAAAAATTTGTGGATTATCTCATAAACTCATTTGTACTAGTTCTTGAAATATTTTTTCTCTCTTTTTTTCTGATAATTTTTTAGAATCATTTAAAGTTGCTATAAAATCATCTCATGGCATATTTACAGGATTAAAACAAAGACTCGAGGCAACAACACTTCATAACCAAGGTCCTCTTCACGCTTCATCAATTCAGATTTTATATCATACTTCTTTAGCCTTAGCCATTTTTGAAAATTTTTACTTTTAAAATTATTATTTTACAATATAATAAGAAAAACTTAAAAATAAACAAAAAA
>Ga0193962_1000986_pt1 | contig 13253 bp, 11 predicted proteins | sample FB_5_MG_FD_140335 | JGI IMG/M metagenome (GOLD analysis project Ga0193962, IMG submission 140335) | Microbial mat bacterial communities from the Broadkill River, Lewes, Delaware, United States - FB_5_MG | ecosystem: Environmental > Aquatic > Freshwater > River > Microbial mats | place: USA...
ATGATGATTGAAATAAGAAATTTACCAAGCACTTTATACTGCTTATCTTCACTATACTCCAAGGTTTGAAATAAAACTTCATGTTCAAATATTTGACGAGCCAGATCAAAAATCGCTAAACCTAAAGTAACTGCGATAATCGATTTAAAACTATCGTGAAGTATGTCAAACTCTTTACTTGAAAATAGATTTGATGCAAATATATATATACCGTATATTATTAGTATAATTGACACTAATGTAAGTGTAGAAGACCCTAAAAAATATACTGCACGTTTAACATTGTTATGGGTATGATTAAAATCAATTAGTTTTAACTCTTCTAAAAGATAAATAAGATTAATATCATACACATAATATGTTCCATTTCTAAAGTGAACAACAGATAAGCTTGCTTTACCAGTTCGATGATGGATATATGGGTTTGATATATACACATTTTTTTCATCAAGAACCATCTTTTGAAAATAATGACTTTTGTCATTTCCTATATGTGTATCATCATTTTCTTTTTTACATATTACTGGGCTTGTTTGTTTAAAGTCTTTGCTAACAGTGTAAATAAGTTGTATATATTTATTATTATGTAGGATACTTTTTGAAGTTTTTAGAGGATCCTCTTTTATATTGGTTACTAAGTTTTTTAGGTAAATATCAACTGTCGTTTTATGTTTTCTGTATATGTTTATAACTTGTTTCATAACATTACTCCTATTGTTTAATTTACACATTTAAAACTATAATGTATAAGGTAACAATATATTAAGTTTAGCTTAAGAAATTATAAATAAATAGAAGTAGATTGAAACTAAAGAGTAAGAACTCTTTAGTTGTTATTTGTATTTGCTGTTATAGCATTAGCTATACGAAGCATTGTTTCAGTTTTACCGATCACTGCCATCACAACATCAAGTCCAGGTCCGCCCATTTTACCAAGTAGTGCAACGCGTAGGGGTTGACCAATCTTACCAAAGCCGATCTCCATCTCATTGATCACATCTTCCATTAGGTGATGATAATCAGCTGGAAGGTGAGGGTTTTGTGTAGCTGATAGTTTAGCGCCAAAAGTATTTAGAACAGTTATAGCATCACCTTTGAAAGCTTTTTTAGCTGCTTTTTCATCATAACTCTCAGGTGTAGCTAAAATCTCTTTTGCCAGATCTGCTAACTCTTTTAGAGTTTTTGCGCGCTCTTTTAGTGCATCTAAAAGGATCTCTTTTTTATCGTGTGAAGTTAGTACAAGATCATAATCCGTTAGAAGGTCTGCAAGATCATTGTTTGATGTGTTTTTTATGTAGTGTGAACTTAGCCAGTCAAGTTTTTCTGTGTTGTAGATAGATGCTGATTTGTTTATATCTTTTGGATTAAAAAGATGGATCATCTCTTCCATTGAGAAGATCTCTTGATCACCATGACTCCAACCTAAACGAACTAAAAAGTTAAGTAGTGCATCAGGTGTATAACCCATCTCTTTGTAAGCCATAACATCTGTAGCTCCATCACGTTTTGATAGTTTTTTACCAGCAGAGTTATGGATCATAGGTACATGATAAAACATAGGTACATCAAATCCTAGTGCTTCATAAACTACTATTTGTTTAGGTGTGTTAGATAGGTGATCATCCCCACGGATAACTTCATTTATACCCATTAGTGCATCATCTATAGCTACAACAAAGTTATAAGTTGGGCTTCCATCAGCACGTGCTATAACAAAGTCATCTAGTATATCTTCAGCTTGGAAAGATATGTCACCTTTTACACCATCACGCACTTTAATCTCACCACTTAGTGGAGCTTTTATACGAATAACAGGCTCAATCCCCTCAGGTGGAGTGCCATCAAAGTCACGATAACGACCATCATATTTTGTACGTTCTTTATTTGCCATCTGTTCTTCACGTAGTGCATCTAGCTCTTCACGTGACATGTAGCATTTGTATGCTTTACCTTCATCTAGAAGTTGAGCAATATATTTTGCATAGATATCATCACGTTTGCTTTGGTACTCGATTTCACCATCGTGATCAAGTCCAAGCCATTCAAAAGCTTTTAAAATAGCTTCTGTAGCCTCCTCAGAATTTCTAGCTTTATCCGTATCTTCTATACGAAGAACAAATTTTCCGTTATTTTTTTTAGCCCAAAGATAAGAGAAAAGTGCAGTACGAAGACCACCTATGTGTAGATAACCTGTTGGAGAGGGAGCAAAACGTGTAACAACCATGAAAAACCTTTGTATAAATAGTTAGCGAATTTTAGGCTAAATTTAGTTAGAAGTAGGTTAATTGTTAAGTATATATTACAAAAAAAACTGATATAGTCGATAATTAAAAAAATTAAGTCCGGAGATCTATAATGATTAAATACTATTTAGCATTTATTTTACTTACAACCTTTTCATTAAATGCACAGACTGCTACTGATTCAAATGTTAAAAGTAAAAGTGTGCAATCTAAGATCAAAATAGAAAAAGTTAAACCTAAAAAACAAAAAAATATAGAAGTAGTACAAGAGATAGAAAAGTCAACTCTGGATGTAGAAGTTATAAAATATGCAATCCCTAATAACAGTGAGGTCTCTTTTCCTGTTACTGTTAGAAAAAACAGCTTGGAGGAGGATAACTAAATGAGAATATTTTTAATTTTATCTCTTATGGTATTAACTTTATTTGCTGGTAATTTTGAGTATAAAAGTGGTGTTCATAAGTACAATGACAAAATTGGTAAAACAAATGTAGCCGGTTATATAAATAGAATAACAAGCTCAATCGCAGAACAACTAAGTCAAAATAAAAACTTTTATGAGATAAAAGATACACCATTAGCGATCCTCTCTATTGTAGATATGAATAATTTTAAGAGGACTGCACCTATAACTAAAAAGATCAGTGAAAACCTGATCCATGAGATGCATGTTAGGGGCTATAAAGTTGTAGACTATAAAGCTATGAGCGACATAGAGATTGATGAAAGTGGAGATTACCTTTTTTCAAGAGCTATAAAAGATTTAAAAAAGCAAAGAGCTATCTCTTATGCTCTGTCTGGGACATATTCTGAGTATAGAGAAGGTATGGTAGTAAACTGCAGGATCATAGATATAAAGTCAAGTGTAGTGCTTTCAACGGCACAAGTTTTCATACCTAAAAGAATTTTGAAAAAAAACAAGAAAAAAAAAGTAAGTTCTTGGTATTTAGATAAAAATCATAGGACTAACATTAAAGGTAAATAAATAGATAGTTTTACCTTACTATTTGTTTAAGATCGGTAAAATAACGCTTAAAATATCAATATAGGATTTTTATGTATAAGTTGTTATTAGTATTATTTTTTTCAAGTGCTGTTTTTGCAGAACTTATTGATGGCGTAGCTTTAACAGTTAAAGGTAGCCCGATAACTCTTTATGAGATCAAAGAACAGATGAAGCTTGCTAATCTCTCAGCAGAACAAGCTAAAGATCTACTTATTAGACAAAAGTTAGAAGAGCTTGAGATCAAAGAGCGTAGGATCGATGTAAGCAGTAGCGAAGTGTACGAAGATATTAAACAAACAGCTGCTAGAAATAACATGAATGTAAGTCAGTTTTATGAAGCTGTAAGAAACTCAAATGGTCTTACATCCACTCAGTTAAAAGAAAAGATTAAACAAAAACTTCTTTCTCAAAAACTTTATTCTGCCATAGCATACTCATCTATCTCTAAACCTAGTGATTCTGACATTAAAGAGTACTACGAACTACATAAAAATGAGTTTTCTCATCCAAGTTCTTTTGATACGATCATATATGTTGCAAGTTCAGCACAAAGACTAAAAGAAAAGATAGACAACCCTATGTTTCATTCACCAGATATTCAAACTAATGAACAACATATTGAATATGCTAAAATAGCACCAGAATTAGGATCTCTTTTAGCAAGTACACCTTTAAACACTTTTTCTCAGATCATACCAAATGGAGAAGGTGGATTTATGAGTTTTTACATAAAGGGTATTGGAGAAGTAAAAGAGGGTAGTTTTGAGAATCTAAAAGAACAGATAACATCGATAATAATGGCTAAAAAACGTGAATCTGTTTTAAGCGAATTCTTTGAAAGAATGAAACTAAACGCAGATATAAAAACAATAAGAATGCCAAATTAAATGCTAAACGACAGAAATTTTATAAATATAGCAGCTGAATTAGCGACTGCATCAAAGTGTGTATCTAAACAAGTAGGTGCTGTGATCGTAAAAGATGGACGCATCCTTAGCACAGGTTACAATGGTACTCCTGCAGGTTATATAAATTGTTCAGAACATTGGGATGATAAATATACAAAAGAACATCATGAATGGTCAAAAACTTATGAGATCCATGCTGAGATGAATGCAATAATTTGGGCTGCACGTCAGGGAATTTCTATAGAAGGTGCTACTATATATGTAACACTTGAGCCTTGTGCAGATTGTTCAAAAAATATAATCGCAAGTGGTATAAAGCGTATAGTTTATGAGAAATCTTACGAACATAACCATTCCGAGATTATCTCAAAATTTATAAAAGATAACGGAGTAGTTATAGAGAAGTTAGTTTAGTTTCTAAGTTATTTAGTTACTTCTAGCTAAAGCTGCAAAGTCGATCTCTTGTTCTTTTTTTTCATCTTCACGCTTTTTATCTTCTTCATAGCTTCCTGTTGAAAAAACATACTCACTTTTTTTTAAAATGCATCCTTTGATCCCAGGCAAACAGTCTTTCTTTAAAAGTTTACAGTAGCCTTTATGATCGTGTTGACAAGTCCAACCCATTTTAATCTCTTTAAAAATAATTTTCCAAATTATAACTCAAATATTTTTATGATAAAATATAAATCTTGTTAACACTAAAAGGGGAAATTTTGAGTGTACTAGGTCGTCAGGTTGTAAATGACTCATCGTATGAAATTTTTGCATATGATATTTTATATAGAAATGACAGTGATGATATGGATTCTAACAACCTTTCAGCTTCAGCTTCTTCACTTGCAAAAGTTTTAAATGATTTTGGTATTGAAAATGTTGTAGGTATTTATAACGGTTTTTTAAGAGTAGACTATGATTTTTTGTCAAACGACATAATGTCATCTCTATCAAAAGATCAGTTTACCCTTATGATCCTACAATCAAGTTTTTTAGAAAAAAAACTTATATATAAGCTAAAAAAACTAAAACTAATAGGCTATAAGTTTGGCTTAAATGACTCAATAGTAAATTCTAAAACTATTAAAAATATGATCCCTCTTATAAAATTTGTTGACTTTGTAAAGATAGATACATTAAACTCTGATGAGGTTTACGTAGACAAACTTATCGAGTATTTAAAGTCAAAAGACAAAAAAATTATAGCCTCTAAGATTGAAACTCATGAATCGTATGAACTTTATAAACAAAAAGGTGCGGATTATTTTCAAGGTTATTATTTAAAAAGACCAAACATTATTAAAACGACATCTTTTAATGCTTCACAATCACAAATTTTGGAACTATGGAATCTTTTACAAAATAACGCTAGCACAAAAGAGATAGTAGAAGAACTTGAAAAAAATCATGCATTAGCTTTGAAACTTATGCAGTTTATAAACTCATCCTTCTTCTCATTTAGAACAAATATATCATCTATAACTCAAATTATAAACCTTTTGGGAAGAGATGCTCTTGCCAACTGGCTTTTAATATTTATGGTTTCATCTAAAGATGAAGGTACTAAGCCAAACCATCCTTTACTTTTGATGGTTATTAACAGAACAGAGATAATGGTAGGACTTCTAAGCCTTATAAAACCAAATGCCTCTATGGATGATAAATCGACAGCTTATTTAGTTGGTATGTTATCTTTGATTCACCTTTTATTTCAGATCGAACATAGGGAGTTTTTACACAAGCTTCGCGTATCTGAAGAGGTTGAGGAAGCTATGTTTGAAGCTAAGGGATTTTTTGGGCAATTGCTTGTTTTAACACGTTATATAGAAAATGCAGACGATCATTATATAAACGAATATATAAAAGAGTATAACCTTGATGAAGAAGATATGAACAAGATTATATCTCAAGCTATGATAAAAGTTAATAAGTTTGATGAGATGATGCAAGAACTTTTTTAACCTGTTTACAAATAATTTAAAAATTAAGTATACAATATATTCTTAAACTTAATATAAGGATATATGTATGAAAGCAGTTAAATCGTTAGTTCTTACTTTGGCATGTAGTTCAGCACTATTGGCGGGTTCACATTGGGGATATACAGGACATGAAGGTCCAGAGCACTGGGGAGATTTAAGTCCTAAGTTTGGTATGTGTAAGGCTGGTAAAAATCAATCACCTATAAACATATCTAAAGATGTAGTAGTAAAAACAGATGGTTTGGAAAAGATCAAGTTTAACTATAACACTAGAGCTTCAGAGATCATAAATAATGGGCATACAGTACAGGTAAACATAACTGATGGAAGTTCAATAGAGATAGATGGAAAAACTTTTGAGTTAAAGCAGTTTCATTTTCACACACCAAGTGAAAACCAGATCCAAGATAAAAACTTTCCTTTAGAAGCACATTTTGTTCATGCTGCAAAAGATGGTTCTTTAGCAGTTGTAGCTGTTTTATTTGAAGAGGGTGCTGAAAATAAAATACTATCTAAAATCTGGTCTAAAATGCCACATAAAGTAGGTGGTTCTACACCATGTGTTATGCCGGCAAAAGGTTTTTCAATGTTATTGCCAGAAAATAAGTCGTATTATAAGTTTAGTGGCTCACTTACAACACCACCATGTTCTGAGGGTGTTAGATGGATGGTTTTAAAAGGATATTCACATATTTCAAAAGCTCAAACAAAAGAGTTTTTCGATCTGTTTGGTCACGCTAACAACAGACCAGTTCAGCCAATAAATGCTCGTAAGGTTATTAAATAATTTTATATTTGGTATAGCTATTGCTATGTATTTGTTGTATTTAGCCTTTGTTCTGAACATCTAAGCAAACTAATTGCTTTAACCGAGTAAGGATCAATTATGAAAAATATTGAAGATTACAACAAAGAATTTCTAACTATGGTTAAGATAATGAATATGTTTGATGATGGAGGAGGCTGATCCATCGGTCTTCAAAGGTTTATTTTTTTAAGTTAGGGAGGATAAGGTATTGTTTGTAAAAAAACTTGAATACACTTTTATCCTCCTTATTATCTTCGCACTTCTCTACTTGGCAAAAAATTACTACGATGATTATCAATTTAAACATAATGACATACCTCACTCATATAAACAAAGAATAGTCCAGAAAGAAAAAGAAGTTTTACAGCTAATGCAAAAACAATATGGCTTTGTTTATAAAGTTCCTTTGATAGTTACTGATAAATTTAAAGGCAGACTGTATGGTCTGACAGTTTATCAAAATGGCGATGTAAAAATATATTTAAATAAAAAAGTTATGCAAGAAAGCTTTGATTACATAGTAGATAGTGTGATTGCTCACGAATATGCGCATGCTCTTATGTTTAAGCTTGGGAATTTTTCGGGCGATGGGCACTCAAAAGAGTGGCAAGAAGCATGTGTAAAACTTGGTGGTGTTGGATGTATGCAGTATGTTGACAGAAACGATGTGATCATGGGGAAACTACCTTTTTAAAGTACAATTTACCGTAAAAATCGATGCTCACTTTTGACTTTATACTTTACTCTAAAATTTACTGTATTAGTAACAGTCTAGTTTATAGGGAATATTACATAATGCTAAACATTTAATCTTAGAATTTTCTATACTTCAGACTATACTTATATAACAGTAAATAATATTTTATCTTTGTAAAATAATAAAATTGTTGTAGAATACATCAAAATATAAATTGGAATAAACAATGAAGAACAAAGATTACTACTTAAAAGAAGAACTTGATAAACTTTTAAAGAGTGACTCTGATATATTTTCATTTATTGAATCATCTTCACTTGATGGAATCTGGTATTGGAACCTTGAAAAGCCAGAAGATGAGTACATGAGTCCAAACTTTTGGAAACTCTTTGGTTATGACCCATCTGAGAAAAAACACCTCTCATCAGAGTGGCAAGATATGATCAATCCAGATGATCTAAAAAAAGCAACAGACAACTTCAACAAACACATAAAAGACCCAAGTCATCTATACGATCAAGTAGTAAGATATACACACAAAGACGGTTCAACTGTTTGGATAAGGTGTAGAGGTATAGCTATACGTGATAAAGATGGAAGACCTATTAGGATGTTGGGTGCTCATAACGACTACACAGCTGTAAAAAAGGCTGAAGAGCAAGAAAGAGCAAAGCATAAGCAACTTTCTAGTTTATTAAACGCATCTTTATATGGGATAATGGCATTTAAAAGTGTTTATGATGAAGATGGAGAGATTGTTGATTTTATATGGACACTTTCAAATAAAAAAGCTTGTGAATTAGTAGATGTAGCTGAAGAAAATCTTTTAGGTAAAAAACTTTCTGAAATAATGTCAGGAAATTTTGAACCACTTGAATCACTAAACAATAAAAGTCTTTTTGAATACTATAAAGGTGTCGTAGAAACAGGCAGATCTATTAACTTGGAGTTTTACTATGATAATAATGGTTTTAAAGAGTGGTTTGAAAATAAAGCTGTAAAACATGAAGATGGATTTATAGTAGCCTTTAACTCTATAACAGATGTTAAAAATACAAAACAAGAATTACAAAAAAGTGAGTTTCTATGGCGAACAGCAATCGAAGCAAATGGAGATGGGCTTTGGGACTGGAACCTTGAAACAGATAAGGTATACTTCTCTCCACAGTATAAATCTATGCTTGGATACAAGGATGATGAGATCCTACATAGCTTAGAAACATTTAAAGAGTTATGCCACCCTGAACATTTAGATTATGTTTTTAAAGAATTAACAGAATATATAGGAGGGAGAAAAGAAAGTTTTGATGTTAAGTTTCAAGCTTTATGTAAAGATGGCTCTTACAAATGGATTCAGGGAAAAGGTACTGTCATATTAAAAAAAGAAGATGGTAGTCCCGCTAGAGTAATAGGTACTCATCGTGATATCTCATCATTTAAGGTTCTTGAAGATAGTTTGAGAAAAAAATCGTTGGAATTACAAGCTATTTTAGATAGTTCTCTTGATGGAATAAAGGTTTTAGAAGCGCTATATAATAATAAAAATGAGATAGAAGATTTTAAATATGTTATGTTTAATCAAGAAGCCTACAAGATACTTAATTTAACACAAAAAGAAGCTATTGATAATCTTATGTCAAATATTTTAAGTCGTAATTTTGAGTCCTTAAAGTCTTTAAATGGAAACTCTTTGTTTAATATATATAAAGAGGTTATTGAAACTGGAAAGCCTAAAAAATTAGAGTTTTATTTCGAAAATGATGCTAAAAAAGAGTGGTACTCAAATAAGATAGTTAAACGTAATCATGGTCTTGTTGTAACCTTTGCAAACATTACCAAAGAAAAAGAACTTGAAGAGAGTTTGCATATAGTAAATAATGAATTAGTTGAAAGTGTTCATGCATTGAACTATGCTCAACATGTTGCACATATGGGCTCATGGGAACTTAATCTCGAAGACAATGATGTAATGTGGAGTGACGAAGTTTATATTATATTTGGACTAAAACCACAATCTATCGATATTGATTATAAAACATTTCAATCTTTTATTCATCCAGAAGATATAGAGACTTTAAAGCTTGCATATGAAGAGTCTTTAGAAAATAAAAATGAATATTATGTAGAGCATAAAATAGTACTTAAAGATGGAAGTATTAAAGATGTTATAGAGCAAGGCGAACATATATACGATGAATCTGGCAAAGCGATAAAAACCTTAGGAACTATTCAAGATATAACAGATAAAAAAAGACAAGAAAAAGATCTGAACGAAAAACTACAAAGGTTTATTGATACTCAAGACTCAATAGTTATACTTACTGATTCTAAAGAATTGAGTTTTGCAAATAAGAAGTTTCTTGATTTTTTTGATTTTCCAAATATAGAATCTTTTACAGAGAAACACAACTGTATATGTGAATTTTTTGAAGAGGATGAGAGATTTTTTCATTTGGGTAAATTGCAAAACCAAGAATCAAGTTGGATACATGAAATGTTGTCTATGAATGGCAGAAATAGGATTGTTTCTATAAGAGATAATCTTGGTCTTCACCACGTTTTTAATGTGTCTATAAAAGATTTTGATAAGACAAACTACATAGTCACATTTTCTGATATTAGTGACAATATGCTAGAGAAGTTTGAACTTGAAGAACAAGCTATAAAAGACCAACTCACAAAAGCTTATAACAGAGTTTTTTTTAGTAACAATATTGAAAAAATACTCTTAACACATAGACAATACAATGTTTATACTGGTATATTTTTTATAGATATAGACTTTTTTAAAAATATAAACGATACATTTGGGCATACTGTTGGAGATAATATTCTTAGAAAAATAGTCCAAATCATGGAGAAATATACACGCGATGATGATAAAGTTATTCGCTGGGGAGGTGAAGAGTTTATTGTGATCACTCAAGCTAATAATATAAGCGATGTAACTAAACAGGCAGACAACTTAAGAAGCATAATTGAAAACCATCAATTTGAAGTTGTAAGAAAGGTAACATGCAGCTTTGGATGTTCTATAAATACATCTAGCGAAGAAAATATAATGAAAACAATAGATAAAGCAGATCAAGCACTATACAAAGCAAAAGAAGCTGGTAGAAATAGGGTTGATTATATTCTATAATATATTTCAGGATAAATACTAATAAATTTTAATTAAATAAATATAACTTTAGGTAGTATATACTTATGAAAATTGACACGGCTAATTTACCAGATCCATATCAGTCACTTAATGAAGATGGCATCATTATCGATATAAACGATGAATGGTCTGATCTTCTTAATTATGGACGAGAAGAAGTTATAGGTAAATACTTTGGTGATTTTTTATCTGAGAACGAAAAGGTATTATTTAAAAAGCATTTTGAGTACTTTAAAGAAAATGGCTCAGTTCGTGATGTAACTTTTTTACTTCGTCACAAAGATGGCTACTATCTTCCTTGTAACTACGATGGTAAGATATCTAAAGATGAAAGCGGTAAACTTACAACACAATGTATATTTAAAGACCATACTAGGTTTGTTGATTATCAAAGTAAGTTTGAAGAAGTTTTTGATCATTCTCCCAATGGAATAGTTATTTATAAACCGTATAAAGATGGTGAAGATTTTATTTTTATAGAAGTAAATAAGCAAGTAGAAAAAATTGAACAGGTATCTAAAGAAGATATTATAGGTAAAAGAGTAAGTGAAGTTTTTCCTATGGTTAAAGACTTACCAATATTTGAAGCTTTTCAAAGTGTGTATAAAAATGGTGTGCTAGAACATATTCCGATGACTGTTCTTAAACTTGGAAATAAAGTAGGTTATAGATCTAATACAATCATTAAACTTCCAAGTGATAAACTTCTTGTTATTTATGTTGATGAAACAGAACAAGAATATATACGACGTATGTTAGATACTACAATGGATACAATAGAATCTATAGTATTGACTACTATAGATGGTGAAGGCCTAGAATGGTGTAATGAATATGCTTTAAATACTCTGGGGTATGAATCACTTAAGAGTTTTAAAGAGAAACATAAATGTATTTGTGACTTTTTTATTAAAGATGATGGACTTGGCTGTATTGGTGAAGAGGTAAAGGGTGTTAGGTGGACTGAGTATGCTATGAATAATAAAAATTCAACAGTTAAGTTACATACATCTGAGGGTTTGCGCTTCTTCTCTTTAAAAGTAAATCATCTAAATTTTGATAATGTAAATCGTTATGTTGTTGTCATGGATGATATTTCTTCATTAAAGGACACTATCAGAAACCTTAAATCAACTACCAAGAATCTAACCATAAGTAAGTCAGAATTAGAAAATTCATTTGAGTCTGTGATGCATACATTTGTAGATATTATGGAAGAAAAAGATGTGTACACAGCAGGACACTCAAAAAGAGTAGCTGAGTATAGTAAAAATATTGCAATTAAAATGAAATTGAGTGACCAACAAATAGATACTATCTACAGAGCAGGACAACTACACGATATTGGAAAGATCATAACACCAGAGTCAGTTCTTTTAAAGCCTAGTAGATTTAACTTAGATGAATATGCACTTATGATGGAACATGCCAGTTCAGGAGCAAATATACTTAGTAAGCTAAACAACTATGACAATATAGCAAGGGTGGTTAGGCATCACCATGAGCACTATGATGGAACAGGTTATCCAGATGCACTAAAAGGTGAGGATATACCTATATTATCAAGAATTATGACTATTGCAGATGCTTTTGATGCAATGACAACAAACAGAGTTTACAAACCTAGAATGAATATAAAAGATGCTATTTCAGAAATTGAAGATTGTGCAGGTACACATTTTGATCCTAATATTATTCAATTTGCAATTGAGTATTTCTCATCTATAGGTAGTATTGAAAATACCCCTTCTATTCCTACTGATGATATGAGTCGTCATCGATTTGCATACTTTTTTAAAGACAACTTGACAAATACATATAATGGGAATTACCTAGAAGTTTTTTTAACTAATAACAAGCAAGAAAAACTGTATATAAGTGCTTGTTTATTTGACCTGCATAATTTTCATAAATATAATAAAAAACATGGATGGCAATCTGGAAACAAAATTTTAGTAGATGTAGCAAATGTAATTCGTTCAGAATGCAATTCAGATATGCTTTTTAGAGTACATGGAGACAAATTTGTAGTGCTTTATCAAGAACATATATCTAATACCGTAAGTAATATATTTGATTTTTTACCTGAGGATCTAAATGTTACAGTTGAAATCATTAATGATTTGAATAACTCTGTTGATAACATTGACGATCTTATGGCAAGGTTCTAATACTGTATTAACTAAATAGATTTGAATTATGGAACGACCACTATAAATTAAAGACTTTTCAACTCAAAAACCCCTAGATTTTGGAGCATAATTATTTTATATTAGTTTTCTATATTCCAAAAAATGTTCAAAATTACAAAATTCCATAAAGCATAAGAGTTTATGGAATTTAAATAAGCTGGTTTTTTACAAACTCCATGTAGTGTCCCTCTTTAAGTTCCAACTCTTTATGGCTCCCTTCTTGTACGATCTTTCCATCATCTAAAACATATATCATATCA
>Ga0193962_1000987_pt1 | contig 13252 bp, 9 predicted proteins | sample FB_5_MG_FD_140335 | JGI IMG/M metagenome (GOLD analysis project Ga0193962, IMG submission 140335) | Microbial mat bacterial communities from the Broadkill River, Lewes, Delaware, United States - FB_5_MG | ecosystem: Environmental > Aquatic > Freshwater > River > Microbial mats | place: USA...
ATCAAAGTTGGCATCAATAATAATTGTCTGACTAGAAATGATTTTTTCAGACAATATTTCAGCCGCTTTAATAAAAGACAATTTACGCTGCGCGCCGATAGTTGTGCCATTATTGCCACCCGAAGCAGCAACCGCTAAAGGATCATTAAACCCATTTTTGAACTTGAGTTGAATGGCTGATGCGCTACCCGTGACGGTACAAGCAGAATTGAAAGCCGCTCCTGTAGCCGCGGCTACAGAAGAGATAGGACAAGCCGTGGCAAAAGAAAATTGGCTTATAAATAAACTCAAAAAAAGAATAATGAATGGATAAATCCGCATGTAAGGTCTCCTGCGGACAATCCGCTGAATGTAATTTTATAGGCTTACGCCAAAAGAAGCCGTTAAGCTAAATAATGATTAATCGGTGTTTTATAAAAAAAATTTCTACTGAGAAGTTGCTGGTGGCAGCTTAGAGGTTGAAGGAAGTTTAGAATATTCCTTAATTTGAATCGTACCGTCAGGCATTTTTACGGCAACAGGCATTTGAGTAAAGCGACCATTCGATTGCAACTCAACACTACCATCCGCATTCTCAATCGTTTCCATAGGCCCATGAAAGAGCAACTGGTCGCGTATCCCCTGCTTCATTTCTTCGGTTAACATATCTTGATGGCGTGGCATTGCATTCTCTTGATCTGCATCATCCGCGGTATGAGTATGATTTTCCTCATCATTCACAAGCACACCTGTCGATTGCAGGGCAAACTCTTTATCCTTAATTTGCTTGGTTCTGTCGCCAGTTTTAACTTTATCAATCTCGAAATCTAAGACATTCCAAATGGCAACTACCGCAATTAATAATACGGCTAGAGCAATGATAACCTTAGGCTGTTTGAAATTATTCATTTTACTACCTTTCATAAATTTTTCTTCAAACACCACTAATATAAAGATCTTTTTTATGGCGCCATTAATTCAAACTCTATTTGAGATTTTTTAATGCCATTAACCATGACCTCAATTTTATGCATACCAGGGTAATATTTGCGTGTGCTGATTTTTCTAAATGAGTGCTTTTTAACAACTGATTCTTTGCTACTCGATTCCAAGTGCCTATTTAACCACTTAAAAACTTTAGCTGCTTGCTTACCATTCGCTTTTTGGAAATGCATCACATAATCAATCATTAATTGATTTTCCGTCTCTTGTGTTTTTTCCAAAATCATCTCAAATTCAAACTCACCAGAAAAAGGAATTTTGTATTGCTGACTGCTTAAACGGCAATGCACATCATCGGCAGGCTGATATCCAAATAACGCCATTATTTCTGGCTGCCCTTGCTTAAATAAAGTTCGACACGCATGGCGTACCAACTTAATTCTGCACTGTTTTTGCTGAGCGCTTAATGCGTTTAGCTCTTCACTCAAAAGCCATTGTTTGGCAGTATCAATAACAAGTTGTGGATGATCCTTCGCAATATCATTTAAATGATTGGCTACCGAGCGGCGCACGTATTCTTGCGAATCGTCACGTAACGCGAATAACAAAGGTAAAACTAATTGCGGCTGTTCAATGAATAATGGGAGTCGCACGCCCCAAGGCAAACGCGGACGAGTACCTTCAGAGATTAATCGCCGTACATGATGGTCTTCATGGGTTAGCCAGGTTTTTAAAATAGCCAACGTCTGCTCAGGTTCACGCAAAATGAAATGTCGAATCGCGAATTCCGCACTAAAATATTCAGTAATTTGCTGCAAATAATAAAGTCCCTGTTCAATACTCAAATATTGATGAATGCCAATATATTCACAGCAGATAAGAGAAAGCCAACCCGATAACTCATCATTATGTTTTAAGGTCTCAACAACAATGTCCGCACCTTCTACTTCAGGCATAACTTGGTACAAAGCTTTGGCAGCAGTACGTAAGCGCTGCATAAGTGACAGTGATTGCCAAACATCTTCAATACAAGGCTGATATTGAATATTATCTTGCTCTACCCTCGTCGTTTTTTTGTTATCACTTGCAAGCGCTTCAAGCGCGAAGATATGAAGCTGCTCATTAAATACTTTTTTATCAAACGCCTCAGCGTAATTCGACGCCTGCTGCGCAATGCTTTGCCCCAACGTATTGATCTTGATTAACGACAAATGTTCTTTAAATAGTTCAGCCATAAAGATCCTTAATACTCTCATACAGGTTTTTAACAAAAGTCTAACGCGCATTACTGACAATTGATGTCAGTAGCCTATCTCAATCTAAAGAACAGAGCTAATGGTCTAATAATTGCTCTAATAAGCCAATACTGTTTTAGAGCATTAAAGATTCATGACACCTGTCAGAGTGATGTTGGTTGACGATACCCCAACCCGATCCGCTATTTTAGAGCAAGCCCTACGTGATCAAGGCCTAACGGTCGTTTGCCGATTAGAAAGTGCCCAAGGATTAATTAAAAATGTAGAAGTACATCAGCCTGATATTATTATCATGGATCTTGAATCTCCTGATCGCGATACCCTAGAAAATATGACCGTGCTCAATCAGCACAACCCCAAACCCGTCATTATGTTTTCCGATGAAGATAATAGCCAAATAGTATCTCAAGCAGTACAAGCTGGGGTAAGCGCTTACATCATTGATGGTTTAAACCCACATAAAGTTAAACCGATTATGGACGTAGCGATTGCTCGTTTTCGCGAATACCAAGCATTAAAAAAAGAACTGAAACAAACTCGTGACCAACTCGCTGATCGCAAAATCATTGATAAAGCCAAAGGTTTATTAATGAAAACAAGAGGGCTGGATGAAGAACAGGCGTATCACGCGATGCGAAAAATGGCGATGGACAAAAGTAAACCAATCGCTGAAATCGCTCAAAATATTTTATCCGTAATGGAACTGCTTTCTCCTTAGTGCCTGAAACAGTCTATTAATCTAACTACTGGAGACGCGCATGATTGGTGCGAAAATTGAAAAAAAAGCACTAAAGCTGGGCTACATGCCACTTAGTGATTGCCTGCCTTTGCTGGTAGCACAACAGCAAGGTTTCTTTGCTAAGCAAGGGCTCAATGTCGAATTACAACAAGAAGTATCTTGGGCCAACATTCGTGACAAAGTCATTGTCGGACATTTTGATGGGGCTCATATGCTTGCCCCCATGGTACTCGCCAGCAGCGTTGGCCTTGGCGGATTAAAGAAACCCTTGATTACGGCTTTCTCTTTAGGCCTAAATGGTAATGCTCTCACCGTATCAAACTCCTTGCATCAGCAACTATACGATACCAATAAAGATACCTTTGAGTATGCGCATACTCTTAAGCAATTAATTCAACAGCGTAAAGACCATGGTTTACCCGCATTAGTTTTCGCAACAGTCTACCCCTACTCTTGCCATAATTTACAACTGCGTTATTGGCTAGGCAGCGCAGGCATTGATCCTGATAACGATATTGAGCTAGTCATACTGCCGCCCTCACAAATGGTTGACCACTTAAAACTGCAGCACATTGATGGTTTTTTGGCTGGCGCGCCCTGGAATTCCGTCGCTATTTTACAAGGCATAGGACACTGCCTATTAACCGGTGCAGATATTTGGCAAAATTCCCCTGAAAAAGTCTTAGCCGTGACTCAAGAATGGGCTGAAGAAAATCCGAATACCCATCACGCGTTAATTCGAGCGCTCTATGAAGCCTGCCATTGGTTAGAAAACAATGCCGCAAAGGCATTACCCCTATTAGAGCAATACCTATCATTGAGCTCACCTTTAATTGACCAAGAATGTTTAGTTCCGGCGATTACAGGGGAATATGTATTTTCCAATAGCGAACAAGAAAGAAAAGTGCCTGGTACCCTAATTTTTAATCGTTTAATGGCTAATTTCCCTTGGTTATCTCATGCCCAATGGATTGCGGATCAAATGAAACGCTGGGGCTGGCTACCAAAAAATATCGATTGTGATGAACTGATCATTCAATGCTACCGTCCTGATATTTATCGCGCGGCATTAAATCACATACGACTGCCGACCAGTGATTACCAAGAAAATATAAATAACCATAATAATTCATAGAGCGGATCTTAAAATAAGCTACGTTTCAGTGCAGAAATTATTATTTTGCACTGAAACGTACAATTTAAAAAATACCTTTTTTATCGCGAGTAAATGACGCACGTTAAAATACCAACGAATAACTCTTTTGCACAAAAACATCCCACAGAGCTTGCACCATATAGAATCAAAATAGGATTAAGCACTGAATTTATTGCACCAAACCACATCATTTTAAGTATTTTTAATGAATACACTTATTTTTGTTTGTGTTTCTAAAGTTGGCACATTACTCGCTATATTTAAATATATGTTTCAAACCAACGAAGGCTTTGAGGCAATCAGAATTAATACATTATCTGCAAAGGCGCAAATAAATACTTTATTCATCATCAATGGATAGAGAATTCATTTGCGCTTTTTTTTGCTAAAAAATTACTCAATAGACCCAAATAAAGGAAGTTCCCGATGAAGACTGCCCGCTTTAAAATGAACAAAATCAGACGCTCACTCTTAAAAACTGCGCTTACGCTTGCCGCGAGTACGGCATTATTAGCCGTGCCTTTTAGCGCGACCCAAGCGGCTGAAAAAGTAGGATATGCCGAAAAAGAAGAACTTAAATTTGGCTTTATTAAATTAACCGACATGGCACCGCTTGCCATCGCTTATGAAAAAGGTTTTTTTGAAGACGAAGGTCTTTACGTAACACTAGAAGCACAAGCGAACTGGAAAGTATTATTAGACCGAGTCATTGATGGTCAACTGGATGGCGCTCACATGCTAGCAGGTCAGCCTCTCGGAGCAACAATGGGCTACGGTACAAAAGCGGATATCATTACCGCTTTTAGTATGGATTTAAATGGTAACGCCATTACCGTTTCCAACAGTGTTTGGAAAGAAATGAAGAAGAACATTCCTCATGTCGATGGCAAACCTGTTCATCCCATTAAAGCCGATTCATTGAAGCCGGTTATTAAAAGCTATAAAGATGCAGGGAAGCCTTTTAATATGGGTATGGTTTTTCCAGTATCGACCCACAACTACGAATTACGTTATTGGCTAGCCGCAGGTGGAATTCACCCTGGCTATTATGCACCTCATAAAGGTGATACTTCCGGTCAAATTGATGCAGACGCATTATTATCAGTAACACCACCACCACAAATGCCAGCCACCATGGAAGCAGGTACGATTAACGGTTACTGCGTCGGCGAGCCGTGGAACCAGCAAGCCGTTTTCAAAGGCATCGGCGTACCCGTAGTTACCGATTATGAAATTTGGAAAAACAACCCAGAAAAAGTCTTTGGTGTGAGTAAAACCTGGGCAGATAAAAACCCAAATACTCACATTCGTATTGTAAAAGCGATGATTCGTGCCGCTCAATGGTTGGATGAAAGCAATAATGCCAACCGTCCTGAAGCAGTAAAAATTCTATCTAAAAGTAATTACGTAGGCGCTGACTACGATGTCATTGCCAACTCGATGACAGGTACATTCGAATATGAAAAAGGCGATAAGCGCGAAGTACCTGATTTCAACGTATTCTTTCGCTATAACGCAACTTACCCTTATTACTCAGATGCAATTTGGTATCTAACGCAAATGCGTCGCTGGGGCCAGATCTCTGAGCCAAAATCTGATGATTGGTATAAAGAATTAGCGAAAAAAGTTTATCGCCCCGATATTTATGCAACCGCTGCGAAAGAACTGATCAAAGAAGGGAAAGTTCAAGCAAAAGATTTCCCAGAATTCTCTTCAGAAACCGGATTCCGCGCGCCTCAAAAACACTTTATTGACAACATTGTTTATGACGGCACACAGCCAAATATGTATCTAGATAAATTCAGCATTGGCTTAAAAGGAAAAGACAAGCTGTAAATTCAATAATAAAAAAGATCGACCTCTCTCTTAATCAGAAAAGGTTAAGAGAGATTAATGATATTAAAGAGTACGCGTACGGCGAACGTACACAGTCGAGGTTTTTATGACAAGTAAGATTCCAACCAATTCAAGTTTAGCCAGCGCTAATCTAACAAGCTGGAAAAGCATCACGGATGATGTCATGCCAACTTGGTTACAAGATGCAATTAAAGCCATTATGCTTCCGATGATAGGATTACTTTTTTTCTTATTAATTTGGGGAACCGTTGCTCAAAATATTGAGACTTCATTAGGAAAATTCCCAGGACCTAGTGAAGCATTAGAGCAGTTTCAATCACTAATCACTGAGCATAATGAAGAACGCAGTAAAGAAGTCGCTTTTTATCAGCGTCAAGATGATCGAAACGAAGCCCGCTTAGCGCAAGATCCTACCTATCAGATAAAAATCAGAAACTATACTGGCAAGCCAACGTTTATCGATCAAATTGGCACTAGCTTAATTACCGTATTAACAGGTTTCATTTTAGCGTCTATGATCGCGATTCCTTTAGGAATAATGATTGGCTTAAGTAAAAACTTATACGCGGCCGCCAACCCAGTGATTCAACTGTTTAAACCTGTTTCGCCATTAGCTTGGCTACCACTGGTCACTATGGTGGTGAGTGCTGTATATGTCAGTGACGACCCTTTATTTGCAAAGTCGTTTGTGACTTCGGTAATTACCGTACTGCTATGCTCGCTCTGGCCTACTGTTTTAAATACCGCCGTTGGTGTTGCTTCTATCAGTCCAGATCTTATCAACGTCAGTAAAGTATTGCGTCTAAAACCTATGACGCACGTATTTAAAGTCGTCATCCCATCTTCCATCCCTATGGTCTTTACCGGTTTGCGCTTATCACTAGGCATTGCTTGGATGGTTTTAATCGCGGCTGAAATGTTGGCGCAAAACCCTGGACTTGGAAAATTTGTTTGGGACGAATTCCAGAACGGCAGTTCTAATTCACTCGGTCGCATCATGGTCGCCGTGCTGGTGATTGGCTTAATCGGATTCTTGCTAGATCGCATCATGCTGATGCTGCAAAAGTTTTTCTCTTGGGATAAGCAAGCACTATTACGCTAATTCTAAATCAATAATTTATTAAACTTTGAGAGAATAAATATGAATCGCAGAATCGAAACTAAATTAACAAATAAATCAATAAACCCTATTTTAGAGCTTACCGGTGTCGGCATCGAATTCCCTACACCTAAAGGCCCCTTCAAAGCATTGACCGACGTCAATTTAAAAATTGCAAAAGGTGAGATGATATCACTCATTGGTCATTCAGGATGCGGAAAATCCACGGTGCTTAATATCGTTGCTGGGTTATTACAAGCAACCGAAGGTGGTGCCGTCTTAGAAGGTAAAGAGGTAAATGAACCTGGCCCTGAACGTGCCGTAGTATTTCAAAACCATTCACTTTTTCCATGGTTAACCGCCTACGAAAATGTTGAATTAGCGGTTAAAACAATTTTCGACAAAAATAAAACAAAAGCGGAAATGAAAGAATGGATTGAGTACAACCTCAATCTGGTTCATATGGGACATGCTATGCACAAACGCCCAGATGAAATATCGGGTGGCATGAAACAGCGTGTTGGTATCGCCCGTGCATTAGCGATGGAACCTAAAGTTTTATTAATGGATGAGCCTTTTGGCGCTTTAGATGCGTTAACGCGTGCGCATCTTCAAGACTCAGTCATGGAGATCCAAAAAGACTTAGGCAATACCATCATCATGATTACTCACGATGTAGATGAAGCGGTTTTATTATCGGATCGTATTGTGATGATGACCAATGGTCCTTCCGCGACAGTCGGTGAAATTTTAAACATAGATCTTCCACGACCACGCAATCGAATCGAACTTGCCGATGATCCAAAGTACAACCAGTATCGTCAACAAGTCTTAAGTTTCTTATATGAAAAGCAACGTAAGGTGGAGCCTTTATTAAATAATCACAAAATTAATAAAGAAAAGTCTCAGAAAGAAGAAAAAACAGCTTAACTATTAATAAGCAAATAAAACTAATAAGCGAATAAAACTAAAAGAACGGGAGTTATACATGACGATCAACAAACACTACCTAATGACTAAAAAAACATTACTGACAAGTGCTATTAGCGCAGCCATTTTAACCTCGGCGATGCCAAGCTACGCGCAGTCATTCACTGAACTGGCAAAAGAAGGTGACGTTATTGCCGAATTGCGTATTCGTTATGAAGGCGTAGAAGATGACAATGCGAACGACGATGCTGTCGCGATGACCGCAAGAGCTCGCGTAGGCTATGAAACGCCGAGCATCGAAGGATTCAAAGCGCTGGTTGAATACGACCACGTTGTCGCATTGCAAGACGAGTACGAATCTAAATCATCAACAGGGCCAAATAATACTGCAACATCAGTCGTTGTTGATGGTATAGGGGGGGATTTCAACCGTGCACAAATCAGCTATACCCATGATGCTGTAAAAGCAATCTTAGGTCGTCAGCGTATTATTTTGGATAATGCGCGCTTTGTCGGTAATGTGGGCTGGCGCCAGAATGAGCAAACGTATGATGCCTTGCGCATTGACCTAACGCCTGTTGAGAATTTGAGCGCGACTTACATTTATATGAATCAAGTCAATGATATTTTCTATAACGATCTAGCCGTTAAAAATCATCTTTTGAACCTAGGCTATAAAACCCCTGTAGGTAAAGTAACGACTTACGCTTATATGCTAGAAGCAGATGAGAAAAATGACGAAAGTACTCTAGACACCTATGGCTTAAGTTTTAAAGGTAAAATGCCGGTTGATGATTTAGAACTGTTATATGCTGCGGAATATGCAACTCAAACGGCTAATAATGGCGATAGTGGTGATAAAGATTTTGATGCTGACTACATCTTCATCGAAGGTGGTGTAAAAGTTTCTGGAATTTCATTACTTGCAGGTCAAGAAATACTTGGCGGTGATGGTGATTCTTCCTTCTCAACACCTTTAGCGACTAAGCATGCTTTCAATGGTTGGGCTGATAAATTTCTAAAGACACCGGTTAATGGCTTAAATGATCTTTATGCTAAAGCGGTGGGTAAAGTGGCGGGTATTAAACTGGTTGCGGTTTATCACGATTACACCTCGGATAAAGGCAACGACGATCTAGGTAGCGAAATTAATTTGCTAGCAGCTAAGAAAATTAACGATAATTTTTCAGCTGGCATTAAATATGCTTCTTACTCAGCTGGAGATACGGGAATTGATACTGATAAGTTTTGGTTATTTGGTGAAGCTAAATTCTAATATGAATTAAATGCCTTCTAAGTGCTTAAAACGGAGTATAAAGTTTTTCTTTATGCTCCTTTTTTTTAATGAATAATTTTAATTCCCTATCTAAGATTTTAGACTTCAGTATGAGTAAGACATGATTAAAAAACAGCTAGTAATTATTGGTAATGGCTTGGCCACAATGCAGCTTCTAAAAGAACTGGGGCAGCAAACGGATTATGCAGTCACTGTTTTAAGTGCTGAAAATGTACCTCACTATAATCGCATCATGCTGTCTTCTTTACTGGCGCAAGAAACCGACTTAAAAAGCATTACTCCGTGTGATGATGCTTGGTATCAAGAACGCAATATCAACGTTTTGCTCAATCATAAAGTAAGCAATATCGATAGCCAAAACCAGACCCTTAGCTGTGATAATGGCCATAAAATGGCTTATGACAAATTGATTTTCGCCACAGGTTCACAAGCCTTTATTCCATCAATGCCCGGCACGACAATGCCCAACGTGCTTAACGGTGTTATCGGTTTTCGTAAATTAATCGACGTCGATTTTATGCAACAAGTGACTCGCACTCATAAGCAGGCCATTGTTGTTGGCGCAGGACTATTAGGCATAGAAGCCGCGGTAGGCTTGATCAAACAAGGCATGAGCGTGACACTTTTACATCGCCGTGATGTGTTAATGAACCGCCAGATTGATCGTAAAGCCTCTGATTTACTGCTAGCAGAGCTGCAAAATAGAGGGATAACAGTCTCTACAGGACATGGCCCTATTGAACTGGTAGGAAACGCATCGGGTAATATTTGCCAAGTTATACTCGATAATGGCGATAAGCTCAGCGCTGACCTAGTCATCTTTGCAACGGGGATTGTACCCAGCACGCTTTTGGCTAAAGAAAGCGGCTTGTTTGTTAATAAAGGCATTTGCGTTGATCCCCAATTAAAAACCTCAGAAGACAATATCTATGCATTGGGCGAATGCTGTGAATTTGAAGGCAATACTTATGGATTGGTTGCCCCTATTTGGAATCAGGCACGTATTTTAGCTCAACAATTATTGCTTTTAGCAAGTGAAGAAAATTCACACCTAAATACAATGAAAGACAAAGCAGAGCGACCAAGATACCAAGAAGAAAATTTCGCCACAAAATTGAAAGTCAGTGGTATTGATGTTCATTCAATGGGCATTATTAACCCTGAAGATTCTGCGCAAGAATGTGAAGTTGTTGAATTTAATGATTCACAACGTGCTATCTATAAAAAAATTCTGATACACAATAATAAGCTCGTTGGTGCCGTATTGTATGGCGATGTTACCGATAGCCAATGGTATTTTGAATTGCTGCAGCAGGAATGCAGTATAGAACCGTTTCGAAAAGATCTAATGTTTGGCCAAGCATTCTGCCAATAGCCAATTAAAATGGCACCAATAAGATACACCCGCACCATTATAGTTCGCACCTGCTTTGCTCAATAAAAGATTGCTCTGCTTGAGTAAGGCAAACGACTCACGATTTTCCTGAATTTTAACGCTTTCACGACTCTGGCACTCTTCTTGTATAGACCTACTGATTAAGAGTAACTAAATCATTAGTTTGCTGACAAAAGAGTCTTATTATGAATAGCGCCGTGATGGAAAACTGCAAAACAACCTGCCCCTATTGTGGAGTAGGCTGTGGTGTAGAAATGCCAACTGATCTTTCTAAAGTATCAGGACTCAAAACCCATCCAAGCAATTTTGGTAAACTTTGCGTTAAAGGTTCATCACTGCACGAAACCCTTTCTATTCAAGGCCGCCTAATGAATCCTAAGGTTCATGGCAAAGATAGCGATTGGAATAACGCGTTAAATACCGTTGCGACTAAAATTCAACAAGTCGTAAAAGAGCATGGTCCTGATGCTATTGCGTTTTATGGTTCCGGACAATTATTAACCGAAGACTATTACGTCGCGAATAAATTAATCAAAGGATTCATTGGTACTGCCAACATGGATACCAACTCACGCTTATGTATGTCTTCTGCGGTATCCGCTTATAAACGTGCGTTTGGCAGCGATACCGTGCCAGTATGTTATGACGACATTGAAGAAAGCGACTTACTCATTCTGATTGGAGCCAACCCTGCTTGGGCTCACCCTATTTTATATCAGCGCATGGTAGCCGCTAAAAAAGCCAATCCTAATTTAAAAGTGGTTGTCATAGACCCACGTAAAACTGCCAGCTGTGACATCGCTGATTTGCATCTTGCGATTCTCCCCGGTACCGACGCGTATTTATTCAATGCATTATTAGCGCACTTGGCAGACAACGGCCATTGTGATGAACACTATATTGAGCACTATACCGACGGTTTTGAGAGCGCCGTTAAGCAGGCGCAATCTAATATACAAAGCCTTGCAGACATTGCACAGACTTGTCATGTTGAAGAAGCGGATATTACGCAGTTTTTTAACTGGTATAGCCATACCGAAAAAACCCTCAGCTTTTATTCTCAAGGTATTAATCAAAGTTCTTCAGGTACTGATAAATGCAACGCTATTATTAACTGCCACCTTGCAACAGGGCGACTAGGAAAACCCGGTGCGGGTCCTTTCTCAATCACTGGCCAACCGAATGCAATGGGAGGACGCGAAGTTGGAGGATTAGCAAACCAACTGGCCAGCCATATGCACTTTGAAGACAACGCTGACCTCGATCGTATTACTCGCTTTTGGAATGCCCCCAATATTGCAACCAAACCCGGTCTAAAAGCCGTCGATATGTTTGATGCCGTAGAGCGTGGCGATATTAAATTTATTTGGATTATGTCAACCAACCCTTTAGTCAGCATGCCGGAAGCTGATCGTTTAAAGGCCGCTTTATTAGCGTGTGAAATGGTCGTTGTCTCCGATTGTTTAGAGCATACCGATACCACAGCGGTGGCCGATGTAGTATTGCCTGCTGCCAGCTGGGGAGAAAAAAATGGCACGGTTACCAACGCAGAAAGACGCATTTCTCGCCAGCGCAACTTTATGCCCCCTGTTGGTAATGCAAAACCCGACTGGTGGATCATCACACAAGTCGCACAGAGATTAGGATTTTCTAACGCTTTTAACTATCAACATCCTTACCAAATTTTTAACGAGCACGCAGGCCTATCGGGATTTGAAAATGGTTATGATGGTTTTCCCATACGCGATTTTGATTTATCAGCACTGAGTGATCTAAGCCAACAAGCTTATGATGACCTACAACCCATTCAGTGGCCCGTTAATAAGCAATTTCCATACGGGCGCCAGCGCTTTTTTGAAGATGGCAAGTTTTTCACCAGCAATCAACGAGCACAATTTGTAACCTTAGAACCACGCATGCCGATTGCGCTAGCGACTAAAGCATTGCCTTTGATCATGAATACAGGCCGTATTAGAGATCAATGGCATACTATGACTCGCACTGGAAAAACCGATAAATTATTGCAGCATACCGCAGAACCCTTTGTTGATATTCATCCTATCGATGCTGAAAATTACCAACTTAAACAAGATGATTTAGCCGTGATCAGCAATCATCATGGTGAAATAATTGTGCGCGTAAAAATAACCAAAGCACAAAGCCCAAATAATATCTTTGTTCCCATGCACTGGACTAGCCAGTTTGCGAGTAAAGGACGCATGGGGGTTTTAGTGAACTCTATTGTCTGCCCTATTTCTGGCCAACCCGAAAATAAACATACCCCCGTTGCCATTAAAAAATACGATTCTAAATGGTTCGGTTTTTTATTACTTAACCAGCAACCAGCAGCCTTATCTGATGCCTGCGATTATTGGGCGCATGTGCCTTTTAATATAAGCCGTAGTGAATTGTCGAACGTAAATAATGAACAAGGGCACTATTATGAGCTTTCGGGTAAACAAGATATTGCCCAAGCTTACCAAACCTTAAAGGCATTATTACCCGACGGTGAAGCATTAATTTTTTCTGATGCTCGCGGAGGTACACATCGTATTGTCATCATAAAAGATAATCGACTCATTGCTTCATTATTTTTAAGCA
>Ga0193962_1000988_pt1 | contig 13246 bp, 10 predicted proteins | sample FB_5_MG_FD_140335 | JGI IMG/M metagenome (GOLD analysis project Ga0193962, IMG submission 140335) | Microbial mat bacterial communities from the Broadkill River, Lewes, Delaware, United States - FB_5_MG | ecosystem: Environmental > Aquatic > Freshwater > River > Microbial mats | place: USA...
AAGTAATAAAAAAAATATTTTTTTCATAATACTAAACTGCAACAGCACCTTTAATATGAGGATGAGGATCATAGCCTTCTAATGTAAAATCTTCAAAAGTAAACTTTAAAATATCTTTTACATTTGGATTGATTTTCATCGTTGGAAGTGCTCTACATTCTCTTGTAAGTTGTAGCTCTAATTGTTCAATATGATTGTTATAAATATGAGCATCGCCAAAAGTGTGGATAAACTCTCCCACTTGTAAATCACAAACTTGAGCAATCATCATCGTAAACAATGCGTAAGAAGCAATATTAAAAGGAACTCCTAGAAAAATATCGGCACTTCTTTGATACAATTGACAACTCAACTTACCATCAGCAACATAAAATTGAAAAAATGCATGACAAGGTGGTAAAGCTGCTTTATTATTCGCTACATTTTCAGCAAAAGAAACAGAAGTATCAGGCAGTACACTAGGGTTCCAAGCTGAAACCAACATTCTTCTACTGTTTGGGTTAGATTTCAATGTTTCAATTAACTCTTTTATTTGGTCAATTTCTTCGCTGTTCCAATTGCGCCATTGATGTCCGTAAACCGGACCTAAATCACCGTTTTCATCAGCCCAAGCGTCCCAAATTTTAACACCATTTTCTTGAAGATATTTAATATTTGTATCACCTTTTAAAAACCAAAGTAATTCATGAATTATTGATTTTAAATGAAGCTTTTTGGTAGTAACCATTGGAAAACCTTCACTTAAATCAAAACGCATTTGGTACCCAAAAACACTTAATGTTCCTGTTCTTGTTCTATCTCCTTTTTGGTTACCATTCTCTAAAACGTGCTTTACTAAATCGTGATACTCTTTCATTTTTTTTAAGCCTAAAGTAAAAAGTCGAAAGTAAAAAGTTTCAACTTATAATTCATAATTCATCCTTATCCAATAATCATTCCAGCAATTGTAGCTGATAAAAGAGACGCTAAACTTCCACCAATAACAGCTTTTAATCCAAATTCAGATAATGTTTTACGTTGATTTGGCGCTAAAGAACCAATTCCTCCAATTTGAATTCCAATAGAAGCAAAATTAGCAAAACCACATAACATGTATGTTGCCATTATTACTGATTTTTCAAATGTAAAATGAATATCATTAGCCACATTTTTCAATTCGGCAAGTTGAATGTATCCAACAAACTCTGAAGCAGCTAATTTAATTCCTAATAATTGCCCCATTAACATCATATCTTCTTTTGCAACGCCAATTAACCACATTAAGGGCGAGAAAATAATCCCTAAAATTGTTTCTAATGAAAATGCTGTATATGGCGTATATTCAGAAATTAAAGCATTTAAACCTGTTAGTGCTCCAACTTTTCCTAAAGTAAAATTAATTAAGGCAATAAATGCAATAAAAACTAATAACATTGCGGCAACATTCGCTGCTAATTTCAATCCTTCAGTTGTACCAGTTGCAATAGCATCTAAAACATTTGAACCTATTTTATCTTTTGTTACCTCAACATCTGTATTTATATTTTCTGTTTGCGGATATAAAATCTTTGAAATTACAATTGCTCCAGGTGCTGCCATTACTGATGCAGCTAATAAATGTCGGGCAAATTCGGCCTCAAGCACTTTATCTCCGCCTCCTAAGAATCCAATATAAGCAGCCAGAACTCCACCCGCAACGGTTGCCATTCCACCAACCATTACTAATAGAATTTCACTTTTATTCATTTTATCTAAATAAGCCTTAATCAACAAAGGTGCTTCCGTTTGACCCAAGAAAATATTTCCTGCGACAGATAAACTTTCTGCTCCTGAAATTTTCAGTAATTTTGTCAATCCTTTTGCCATAAATTTTACAACAATTTGGATAACACCTAAATAAAATAATAAAGAAGTTAATGCTGAGAAAAATATAATTGTAGGAAGTACTTGAAACAGGAAAATAAATCCAAAACTTTTTATATCCATCATTCCACCGAGTAGAAATTCACTTCCTGCTCTTGTAAATTCTAATACTTTGGTAAACATTTTACCCACAATATCAAAAAACATTTGCACAAAGCCTACTTTTAAAATTCCAAATGCTAATACTAATTGAGCAAATAATCCAATTCCAACTGTTTTCCAGTTAATCGCTTTTCTGTTAGCACTAAACAAAAATGCAACTCCAAAAAGAGCAATCATTCCTAAAACACCTCGGCCAATTCCTGTAGCTGTCATTCCTCCACTTGGAATTAGAACAGCCTCACTTTTAACTTCCTTTACTTTATTTGAAGCAAAGAAAGAATAGGCTTTCCCTTTTGTTTTTAATGTTAAAGTTGAGTCTGTTTTAGCTTCAATTACAAATCTTTTTGTCGGGGAATCTGAATTATTTTCAAACAAGAACAAATATTTATCTTGAACTAAGTAATCTCCTTTTTGAAATAAACTATCAGACGATAATTTCAGTTGATAACTACCTTCATTTAGCTCTAAATAATCGTTAGCGCCTAATTGCCATTTTTTTTCAATCTCTTGAGCGTTCATTGAAACAAAACCCAGACAAAGCACTAATGTTAAAATTATTTTTTTGATCATATTAAGTATTGATTATTTTTTAAGATTCTTTTTTTGAGATTTCATCTCTAATTTTTGCTGCTTTCTCATAGTCTTCATTTTGAACAGCTTCGTCTAATTTACTGTAAAGTTCCTCTAAAGAGTTTGAAGCATATTCTTCAACATTTGAAACTGGGTCTTCTAAATCTCCAAAAATTTCTAAATCAGAAAGAGAACCTTCTTTTTCAGTATCTGTTTTTTCTTCTTCCAAAGAATTCATTTGAAGATATATTCCTGCTTTGTCTAAAATATTTTTATAAGTAAATATTGGCGCGCTAAACCTTAAGGCTAACGCAATTGCATCTGAAGTTCGTGCATCTATTATTTCTTCAATTTTATCTCTTTCACAAATAATACTCGAAAAGAAAACACCATCGACTAACTTATGAATAATAACTTGTTTAACAACAATATCAAATCTATCTGCAAAATTCTTAAACAAATCGTGGGTTAATGGTCTTGGTGGTTTAATCTCTTTTTCTAAAGCTATAGCTATAGACTGTGCTTCAAATGCACCAATGACAATAGGTAATTTTCGTTCACCATCAACTTCATTTAAAATTAAAGCGTATGCCCCATTTTGAGTTTGACTGTAGGAAATTCCTTTTATAGTTAGTTTTACTAAACTCATAGTATATTAATTCAATACCTTTTATGTTTTTCTTTCAAAAAAAGGCACATATTTACATTATAATCAAATACAAATATAATAAACCCAAAATGCTTTTTAATGATAAGAGGTCAAAAATAAAAAAAAGAGCCATTTAAACAAAGATAACATGTATCAAAGTTAAATGACTCTTTAAATAAGTATATGATTATTAAGCGTTATTCGCTTTAAATGCTTTTAATTTTTCAATTAATGCTGGTACTACTTCAAAAGCATCACCAACAATACCGTAATCTGCAACTTTGAAGAAAGGCGCATCTGCATCTGTATTGATAACCACTTTTACTTTAGAAGAGTTAATTCCCGCAATGTGTTGGATTGCTCCAGAAATTCCTACTGCAATATATAAATTTGCTGCAACTGGTTTTCCTGTTTGCCCAACGTGTTCGCTATGAGGTCTCCATCCAATATCAGAAACTGGTTTTGAACAAGCAGTTGCAGCACCAAGTACAGAAGCTAACTCTTCAATCATTCCCCAGTTTTCTGGGCCTTTCATTCCACGACCTGCAGAAACAACAATATCTGCATCTGCAATAGTAACTTTTCCAGACACTTTTTCAACACTTTCTACTTTTACTCCAAAGTCATTATCAGTTAAAGTAGGATTAAAATCTTCTTCAGTTAAAGTTGACGAAGTTTCAATCAATCCAAATGAATTTTTAGCAATTCCAATTACTTTTACTTCAGTTTCAACTTCAGTTATATTGAATGCTTTGTTTGAAAAAGCAGTTCTTTTTACCTGAAACGGCGAAGTACTTACTGGCAATGCAACAACATTTGAAGCATAACCTGCATTTAAACCAACTGCTACAAGTGGAGCAAGATATAAACTATCTGTAGTTGAAGACAAAACTACTAATTTTGTTGCTTCTTTTTCTGCAGCTTGTTTAATAACATCTGCGTAAGCTTTTGCATTAAACGCTGTTAATTTATCGTTTGAAACTTTTATTACTTTATCAACACCAAATTTTGATAATTCAGAAACATCTGAAGTATTTACAGTTAATGCAGTTACAGTAGTTCCCATAGATTCTGCAACTTTTTTTGCGTAAGAAGCTAATTCAAACGCTACTTTTTTAAATTTTCCTTCTGCTGATTCAGCATATATTAATATAGACATTTTTTTAAGTTTATAAGTTTATAAGTTAAAAAATAGTTCAAGAGTTTAAAGTCCAAGTATTCATTGAACGTTATAAATCAAAAACTTATTATTAGATTACTTTTGCTTCATTATGTAATAAATTAACCAACTCATCTAAATTATCAGCAGCAACTAATTTTACTGCAGATTTTGGAGCAGGTTTTTCAAACTTAACTACTTTTGTTGCCGATACATCAGAAGTTGGTTCAACAATAGTTAACGCTTTAGAACGTGCCATCATAATTCCTCTCATATTTGGAATTCTTAAGTCTTTTTCTTCAACTAGTCCTTTCTGACCTCCAACAATTAAAGGTAATGAAGCAGATAAAATTTCTTTTCCTCCATCTATCTCTCTCATAACTTTTGCGTTAGTTCCATCTATTTCTAAACCAGTACATGAATTAACAAAATTATATCCTAAAAATGAAGCTAACATTCCAGGTACCATTCCTCCATTATAATCTAACGATTCTTTTCCAGCTATAATTAAATCATAATTACCTTGTTTTGCAACCTCAGCTAATTGTTTTGCAACAAACATTCCGTCCAAAGGATTTACATTAACTCTAATTGCTTCATCAGCACCAATAGCTAATGCTTTTCTTAATGTAGCTTCGGCGTCAGCACCACCTACATTAACAACAGTGACAGTTGCCCCTTTTTGCTCTTTTAACATAACAGCCTTAGTTAAACCAAACTCATCATTAGGATTAATAACAAACTGAACTCCATTTGTATCGAACTCTGTATCACCATTAGTGAAATTGATTTTTGAGGTAGTATCAGGCACATGACTGATGCAAACTAATATTTTCATTTTCTATGTTTATAAGTGAATAATAATGCTACGAAATTACAAAATAAATTCAAAATAATACTATGCATGCATAATAAATTTTTACCTAAAAGTAATTTTTACAACCTTAAATAATAAAATAAGTACTTTAAAGCGTTTTTTTTGAGATATAAATAATATAATTTTTACTATTTTTGCCTTTCAATACAAATTAAAGAAGTTACACTTAATGAGAACTATACAATTTAGAGAAGCTGTTTGTGAAGCGATGAGTGAAGAAATGCGTCGTGATGAATCTATTTATTTAATGGGTGAAGAGGTTGCTGAATACAATGGCGCTTATAAAGCATCGAAAGGAATGCTTGATGAATTTGGACCAAAAAGAGTTATAGACACTCCAATTGCTGAATTAGGGTTTGCAGGAATTGCGGTTGGATCTGCAATGAACGGAAATCGTCCTATTGTAGAGTTCATGACTTTTAACTTTTCATTAGTTGGTATTGATCAAATTATTAACAATGCAGCAAAAATGCGTCAAATGTCTGGCGGTCAATTCAACATGCCTATTGTTTTTCGTGGCCCTACTGCTTCTGCAGGTCAACTTGGAGCTACTCATTCACAAGCATTTGAAAACTGGTTTGCAAACACTCCAGGTTTAAAAGTTGTTGTACCGTCTAATGTTTATGATGCTAAAGGCTTATTAAAAGCAGCCATTAGAGATAATGACCCTGTTATTTTCATGGAGTCTGAACAAATGTATGGAGACAAAGGAGAAGTTCCTGAAGGAGATTACGTATTACCTTTAGGCGTAGCTGATATAAAAAGAGAAGGAACAGATGTAACAATTGTTTCATTTGGTAAAATTATAAAAGAGGCTTTTCTTGCGGCTGATGAATTAGCTAAAGAAGGAATTTCTTGTGAAATAATTGACTTAAGAACCGTTCGCCCAATGGACTATGAAACCATCATTAACTCTGTTAAAAAAACAAATCGTTTAGTGGTTTTAGAAGAAGCCTGGCCTTTTGCAAGTGTAGCTTCAGAAATAACATATATGGTTCAAGAACGTGCTTTTGACTTTTTAGATGCACCAATTCAAAGAATCACAACTGCCGACACACCAGCGCCATATTCACCAGTTTTATTAAAAGAATGGTTACCAAATGCTGATGATGTTATAAAAGCAGTAAAAAAAGTTACATATAAATAAAAAATAACTTATTATATTTGAAACTTCATCAGTTAGCTGATGAAGTTTTTTGTTTAAATGAATAGGAAAAAACACCATGAAGAACATACAATTTCTTTTATTACTATTTACTACTAGCTTTTTTGCTCAAACAAAAGTTGGAGGAAAGGTTGTTGATGAATTTGACGAGCCAATTGCTTTCGCTAATGTGTTTTTCAAAAATTCCATAGAAGGTGTTATTACAGATGAAAATGGGGATTTTTATTTTGAAGGCAAAAAAAACTATGAAACCCTAGTTATATCATTTGTTGGATTTGAAACAAAAGAGCTAAATTTAAAACCAGGGTTAAACAAAAATTTACTCGTAAAACTATCTGAAGGAACAACCTTAAAAGAAGTTGTTGTTTACACAGGAAAAACTTCAAAAAAAAACAATCCTGCAATAGACATTTTAAGAAAAATATGGGAACGTAAACGTAAAAATGGACTTCACATGTTCAAACAGTACCAATACGACAAATATGAAAAAGTAGAGTTTGACATGAATACATTAGACAGCGCTTTTATTAACAGTAAAGTTTTTAAAGGAATGGAGTTTATTTTCGATAATATTGATACTTCTAGAATTACCGGAAAAACTTATTTACCCATTTTTATAAATGAAAGTGTAAGTGAAATTCATGGAGACAATGTTATCAAAAAAGAAAAAGAAATTTTAAAAGCAACTAAAAATTCAGGTTTTGGAAACGGAGATGGAGTAAACACTTTCATAAAAGATCTATATGCGAATTACGACATTTATGACAATTATTTGAAATTTTTTGATAAAGATTTTGTCAGCCCATTGTCCAGAACTGGAATTAATGTTTACAACTATGTTCTTAGCGATAGCTCTTATATTGACAACAAATGGTGTTACCATATTGTATATTATCCCAGAAGGAAAAACGAACTAACGTTTAAAGGTTCATTTTGGGTAAACGATTCCACATTTGCAATTAAAAAAATAAACTTAGAAGCCAGTAAAAGCGCAAATATAAACTGGGTAAAAGAAATTTATATTGAACAAGAGTTTGATGTTCTTAACGATTCTGTATTCTTATTAAAAAGAGATCACATGATGAGTGATTTTAGTTTTTCCAAAAAAGAAGATTCTAAAGGTGTTTATGGAAAAAGGACTACAGTTTTAAAAAACCATAAATTTGACATTCAAAAAGAAGATAAATTTTACAAAGAAGAAGTTAACTTTTACGACAATAGTGTTTTCAACAAAACTGACAAATACTGGGAAGAAAACAGATTTGAAAAGCTAAATGAAAATGAAGCTGGTATATACAAAATGCTCGACACACTTGAAACCGTCCCTCGATTTAAAAGAATTTACAACCTTGCAACAATATTAGGAAGCGGTTATATTCAATATGGAAACTTTGATTTTGGACCAATATTTTCAACATTTGGTTACAATGATGTTGAAGGGCAAAGAATACGAATTGGAGGAAGAACTTATTTTGGACCAAATGACAAATGGAGAGTTCAAGGTTATACAGCATATGGTTTTAAAGACGATAAATTCAAATATGGTATTTCAGGAAAATGGATGGTTAACACTAAAAACAGGTTAATTATTTCTGCAGGAAACCGAAGAGATGTAGAACAAATTGGTGTTAGTTTAACTACATCAAATGATGTTTTAGGAAGAAGCTTTGCTTCCTCTTCATTCTTTTCAAGCGGAACTAATAATAAACTTACATCTGTTAATTTAACAAATGTAGGAGCAGAAATTGAATTTGTAAAAAACTTTACCTTTCAAACAAATCTATCCTATAGAACATTAGAATCTGCATCGAACACATTTAGTTTAGACTATTACACCGACAACACTTTTACAACAACAAAAAGCGATGTAAAACAGTCAGAAGTTAACTTCCAATTAGAATATACGCCGGGAAGAAAAACAGTTGGTTATGGAGTAGAAAGATTAGAGGTCGATAATAATTATGCTCGCCTATTCTTAAGCTATAGCCAAGGATTTAAAGGTGTTCTTGACAGTGATTTTGATTATCAAAAATTACAATTTTTCTACAGACAACCTGTTTTAATTGGAGGTTTTGGAAGATTATTTACAACTTTTGAAACCGGAAAAATATTTGGGACTGTTCCATTAGGTTTAATGGGTGTTGTTCCAGGAAACCAATCTTATTTTATTATTGAAAACACGTATAATCTTTTAGATTATTATGATTTTGTTGCTGATGAGTATGCTTCATTACATTTTGAGCACCATTTTAATGGAAGACTATTCTCTAGAATACCATTATTACGTAAATTAAACTGGAGAGAAATTATTGGAGTAAAAGGAGTATATGGTAGAGTTTCAAACGAAAATAGATTAATCAATGCCTCAGGATTAACTTATGTTGCTCCAGATGACTTATACTGGGAATACCATGCTGGTATAGGAAATATTTTTAAGGTTTTAAGAATTGATTTTGCTTGGCGTGGAAGTTATTTAGACATGCCAAATGCGAATAAATTTACCGTAAAAGCTTCATTCGGTTTTTATTTTTAATGATCAATTCCCTCAAATATTTAGTTGAAAAAGATAAAACCTTAAATCAAATTTATACCGATATAGGCAATCCTTATATTCCAAATAGACCCGAAGGTTTTGAAACACTTTGTAAACTTATTATAGAACAACAAGTTTCTCTAGAATCTGCAAAAGCATGTTTTAAGAATTTAGAAGCAAATATTGGAGAAATAATCCCTAAGAACATTTTAAAATATTCTCCAGATCAACTCAGAACATTTTCGATTAGTAAGCAAAAAGCATCTTATTTAATTGCACTTTCAAATGCAGTTGTCGAAAAAACATTAGAAATTGAAAAATTATCTGAATTAACCGATAATGAAATAAGAAATCAATTAATCAAAGTAAAAGGAATAGGTAATTGGACTATAGATATTTATTTAATGTTTTGTTTACAATCAAAAGACATCATTCCTCTTGGTGATATTGCAATTGTAAATACTATTAAAGAGCTCTACAATTGTAAAACTTCTGAAGAAATAAAACTGGTTTCCGAAAATTGGAAACCTCACAGAAGTATGGCCGCGTATATACTTTGGCACTATTACCTCACAAAAAGAAACAGAAAACCAATTATTTACTAATAATTTAAAACTACTTTTTTCTAAATACTACAAAGAATTTGTAACTTTGCAATCCTTAAAAAAAAGAAATAATTAAAATGACAGTAGATAAAGTAACTACGTTTGACGTATTAATCGAAATTCCTAGAGGAAGTAGAAACAAGTATGAATATGATTTCGATTTAAAAAGAATGAGATTTGACAGAATGCTATTTTCGTCGATGATGTATCCTGCAGATTATGGATTTATTCCTGAAACACTAGCATTAGATGGTGATCCATTGGATGTTTTAGTTTTAGTAACAGAACCAACTTTTCCTGGTTGCGTTATGGAAGTAAAACCAATTGGAGTATTCCACATGGCTGATGACAAAGGACCTGATGAAAAGGTAATTTGTGTACCTGTATCAGACCCTATTTGGAACAAACTAAACGACTTAAGTGATGTAAACACTCACTTAATAAAAGAAATTGAGCATTTTTTCCAAGTTTACAAAGATTTAGAAAACAAACAAGTTGATGTTGAAGGATGGGGAGATGTAATCGAAGCAAAAGAAATTTTTATAAAATGCACAGAACGTTTCAATGCAATAGAAAATAAACCAGAAGGTTTATTTAGCATTAAATAATCTTCATTAAAATTATTAAAAAAGGCAATATTCATTAGCAATATTGCCTTTTTTGTTTATTTTTGTTTGACTTTGAACTATATTTTACAACTAAAACAATAAAATTTTATGAATTCAGTAATGATTTATTTGCCAATAGTTATGGCAATAATTGGTCTACTTTTTATGTGGGCAAAGAAAGCGTGGGTTTTAAAACAAGATGCTGGAGATGGTAAAATGAAAGAAATTTCAGATTACATATACGAAGGCGCATTAGCCTTCTTAAAAGCAGAATATAAATTATTAACTTATTTTGTAATTGGAGCAAGTGTTGCTTTAGCAGTTATTGCATATTTTGTACCAACAACTAGTTACCTTATTATAATTGCATTTATTGTAGGAGCTATTTTCTCAGCATTAGCAGGAAATATGGGGATGAAAATTGCGACAAAAACAAATGTGCGTACAACTCAAGCAGCTCGCACAAGTTTACCACAAGCATTAAAAGTATCTTTTGGTGGTGGTACTGTTATGGGACTAGGAGTTGCTGGTTTAGCTGTTTTAGGTTTAACCGCATTCTTTATTATCTTTTTTCAATATTTTATGGATGGCGTTTGGACTTCTACAGACCAAATGACAATTGTATTAGAAACATTAGCAGGTTTTTCACTAGGTGCTGAATCTATTGCATTGTTTGCTAGAGTTGGTGGTGGTATATACACAAAAGCTGCCGATGTAGGTGCTGACTTAGTAGGTAAAGTTGAAGCTGGTATTCCAGAAGATGACCCTCGTAATCCTGCTACAATTGCAGATAACGTAGGTGATAATGTAGGTGACGTTGCAGGAATGGGTGCCGATTTATTTGGTTCTTATGTAGCAACTGTTTTAGCCGCAATGGTTCTTGGAAATTATGTAATCAAAGACATGGGAGGCTCTATAGATGATGCTTTTGGTGGAATTGGACCAATTTTATTACCAATGACAATTGCTGGTTTCGGAATTTTATTTTCAATCATTGGTACATTAATTGTTAAAATTAAAAATGATGATGCAAAAGAAGCAGAAGTTCAAAAAGCATTAAATTATGGAAACTGGGTTTCTATTGCTTTAACAGCAATTTCTTGCTATGTTTTGGTAAAATATATGTTACCCGAAACCATGAACATGAATTTCTTTGGTGAAGGATTAATGGAAATTTCTTCAATGAGAGTATTCTATGCTTCATTAATTGGATTATTTGTTGGTGGAGCTATTTCATCAGTTACTGAATATTATACAGGATTAGGCACAAAACCAGTATTAGCAATCGTTCAAAAATCTTCAACAGGAGCAGGAACAAATGTAATTGCAGGTTTAGCTACAGGAATGATTTCAACTTTTCCAACAATTATTTTATTTGCTGCTGCAATTTGGTCTACTTATGCTTTAGCAGGGTTTTACGGAGTAGCTTTAGCCGCTTCTGCAATGATGGCAACTACTGCTATGCAATTAGCAATTGACGCATTCGGACCTATTGCAGATAATGCAGGTGGAATTGCCGAAATGAGTGAATTACCAAAAGAAGTAAGAACAAGAACAGATATTTTAGACTCAGTTGGTAACACAACTGCTGCAACAGGAAAAGGTTTTGCAATTGCTTCTGCTGCATTAACTTCGTTAGCATTATTTGCTGCATATGTAACTTTTACAGGAATTGACGGTATTAACATCTTTAAAGCTCCAGTATTAGCGATGCTATTTGTAGGAGGAATGATTCCGGTTGTATTTTCTGCATTAGCAATGAATTCTGTTGGAAAAGCAGCTATGGACATGGTTTACGAAGTTCGTCGTCAGTTCAAAGAAATTCCAGGGATTATGGAAGGAACCGGAAAACCAGAATATGGGAAATGTGTTGAAATTTCTACAAAAGCTGCATTAAGAGAAATGATGTTGCCAGGAATTTTAACAATTGGTTTCCCTATTCTAATTGTATTATTAGGAAAGTTAGTGTATTCAGACAACAACCAATTAGTTGCTGAGATGCTAGGTGGTTATATGGCTGGTGTAACGGTTTCAGGTGTTCTTTGGGCAGTTTTCCAAAACAACGCTGGTGGAGCTTGGGACAATGCTAAAAAATCTTTTGAAGCAGGTGTGGAAATTAATGGAGAAATGACTTTTAAAGGTTCAGATGCACATAAAGCAGCAGTAACTGGAGATACAGTTGGGGATCCATTTAAAGATACTTCTGGACCATCTATGAACATCTTAATTAAGTTAACTTGTTTAATTGGGTTAGTAATTGCCCCTATTTTAGGTGGTCATGGAGCAAGTACAGAAAAAGGAGCATGTTGTGCAAAAACGGAAGTTGTTTGTAATGAAGGTAAATGTGATTTATCTAAATGTGCTACAATGACTAAAGATGAATGTGCTGCTATGTGTGAAAGTAATGGTTGTTCTGATGCATGTAAAGAAAAATGCATGTCTCAATATGATGAGAACGGAAAATACATTGGAACTGAAACTCATGTTCATGGTCCAAACTGCAATCATGAAAAAGCAGAAATTAAAGACGTTAAAATTGAAAAAACAAAATCAGATGATGGAAAAGTTACTGCTAAAGTTACCCTAAAAACACTGGTTAACGGAAAAGAAGTTGTTGAAGAAAAAGTTTTTGAAGGTGACGACTTAGAAGTTGAAGCTAAAATTGCTGAATTAGGTTTATAATTCAACATTCATAAAAAGTAAAGCCCTGTATTTCTACAGGGCTTTTTTTATTACTCATTAAAGTCAATTTTACACAAATACTACTTCTATACTAATTTAAAAACATAATTATAACACTTATAGATTCTTAAATATTTCCTGTAGTTAGAAAATTAAGCTCATTAAAAGAAAGAAAAAAACATAAAAAAGCCTCGAGAATTTCGAGGCTTTTTTTATTAATTTAATCAACTCTTACAAGTTTCTTTTTCTTATTTTGAACAACAGGCTTAACTTCGTTATATACTTTTAAATCAGATAATATATTTACACCTTCATCAATATATACATCTTTCTCCATATCTTCATGCCATCTTTGTCTTTTCTCTTTTAAAAGATCATCCTTATCTAAAACAAC
>Ga0193962_1000989_pt1 | contig 13242 bp, 13 predicted proteins | sample FB_5_MG_FD_140335 | JGI IMG/M metagenome (GOLD analysis project Ga0193962, IMG submission 140335) | Microbial mat bacterial communities from the Broadkill River, Lewes, Delaware, United States - FB_5_MG | ecosystem: Environmental > Aquatic > Freshwater > River > Microbial mats | place: USA...
ATCTGATTCTATACGTAAACCAAGGCCTTTTTTTACTTCAAGCGTTAAATCACTTACACCTGAATCAATATCTACATATGTGTAATCATTACGATCACCAAAAATTACTTTACAGTCACTTGCACCAGTATTTATTTTAACACGTTCCAGCATTAAATCAGAGAAATCAAAATAGCCATCTGCTGCTCCAACATCCAAATCTAGTGTCCAAAGTACATCTTTAGGGAGTTCAAAGTCATAGTTATAGCGATTATTCCCACTGAGTCGCTTAAAGTTAAAGTCCCCTTCCGTTCTAAATAAAATTCGCGCTTCATTATTTTCATGTGTATAGCTTCTCAAAAGGTTATGACCTGGAACGTTATAGGCGAACTGGTCATCCTTTGCGTCAACAATACTTATATCACCTACACCTAAATCAAGTTCAAGAGTTGCACTTTCAATAGTCTGCAATTCATATACATCTTTAATCTGCTCAACATTATCACATACATCATTTCCACGATGATGCCAATTAAAATGCGATGCAATCTGAGCATCATTTTGAGCAAGGTAAAAAGCACCTGCTAAAACAAGCAATAAAGAAAGTAAAACAATCCCCTTATTACCTTTAGAAATAATATTAATCCCAGCAAGAATTAACAATACTGGCCAAAATTTAAATAAAATAAATAATACCGATAATTGAATAAGTCCAAGTGTACCTGCTATCCATAATCCACCGATGACTATTAGAACCATCCCAAGTATAAAATTACTATTATTGTTCATCACGATCATCCTTTTCTTTGTAAATCAAATAAAATCCACCTAATATCAATACAACTGGCCAAATTAAATCGAAGTCAAACCAAGGCATAAAACGCTGCATCAGCGAAAAACCACCAATCATAATAAGTACTGCCCCTAAAATCAACTTTGATTTTTCTCTTTTTGCATCATTATCCACTTGATACCCCTCATCATAATAGCCATCCTCATAAGGAGATTTTTCCTTGACAACCACAGACGATGGACGTTGAGGTATTACAATCCAACAGATAATATAAGCAAGTGCACCAATGCCTGAAAATATGGCAAAAAGCCATATAACTCTTACCAGTACTGGATCCACATCAAAATAATTTCCAAGACCACCACAGACGCCACCGATAACAGCATTTCGTCTCGAACGATATAACTTCCTATCCATCTTATTGACCTCCATTTTCATGATCATCATAGTCATCAATGACTTCATAATCATCATACGGTCTCACCGGTATTATTAACCATGCAATTAAATATGCAAAAAAACCAACGCCTGAGAAGAATAAAAGTAGCCAAATAATACGAATAATTACAGGATCTATATTGAAATATTCTCCAAGACCACCACATACACCGGCAATAACAGAATTGTGACTTGAACGATAAACTTGCTTTGTCATAATGTAACCTCCTAACTTTTTCTTATCTTTATTCTAATACGTGTTTTTTTCTATTACAATGAATTTACCATGTTTTTAATCCAATTCTAATAACTTAAGACCCTTCTTAATTCTTCTTTAATATTTTTTATAGTCTACTTTAATCTCTTCACTGTATTCTATTTATATTAGAAAAAGACTATAATAAATGAGAGGTGATTATTAATGAAAACAATGCGAAGTACTTTTGGTATAATTCTACTTGTTATTGGTAGTATTATGCTTCTTAACAATATAAATTTAATAACCGTTGACATCGAATTATTTTGGCCACTTTTTATGATTGTTCCAGGTATCAGTTTCCATCTTTCGTATTTTAATGGACGAAAAAGTAATCCTTATATCTTAGTTCCAGGTGCAATACTAACACTTTATGGCCTTTATTTTTTCTTTTGTATCATAAGCAACTGGCAGTTTAGTCAATATTTATGGCCTACATATCTTTTGGGTATTGGAATTGGTTTTTTTGAGGTATATCATTTTGGCCCGCGCAAACAGTCAGCACTTATTACCGCGGCTACCCTATGTGGATTAGCTGTTATGGGCTTCGCTGTAACACTTTTTCATTTGAATTTAAATTATCTATTTCCAATCATTTTAATCATCATTGGTCTTCTTATTATCTACCAAAGTTATTTTAAACCATCTTAGTATGAACAGATGACATCATAGGCCCATAAGCCATAGCTACTACATTCGAAAAACCACGTTAACAAAAAGCCACAAGCCGATTAAATCAGCCTGTGGCTTTAGTTTTAGTTTTAGAAAGATTGAATTGTCTTAAGCCGTCCAATAACATGTAATGCTACAAGGCCAATAAAGCTTCCTGTTATCACAGATACAATCGATAATGCGGGTAGGTATATAATCATTCGCAATGTTCCCAATATAATCATCGACATAAAAATTTGACCTAAGCTATGAAAAAAAGCACCTGTCGCACTAACACCTATAGGAGAAACTTTATCCTTCATTAAATACATTAAACAAGTCATAGCAATATAACTAAATAAACTTCCTGTAAAGCTATATAAAAATCCAGAAAAACCACCCCCAAATATAGATCCAATCGTAATCCGCGTCACCATAATTAGGAAAGTCTCTCTCGGGCCAAACAAATACAAGGCGATAACCGTTGATATATTAGCCAGCCCCAATCGCGCCCCGGGTATAATAAAGGGAAATGGCATCATTCCTTCTGCAATATGTAAAACAAGGGCTATTGCAATAAAAAGTCCCAAGAGTGGAATTTTTCGTACAGACATTTCGAATTGCTCCCTTCACAATAATAGTCTCTTCTCTTAACATAAAAAAAGATAGGCTCATATAAGCCTATCTCATAGTTTATCACTTAATCTTCTTACTTACCAGTAAGCTTTACTCCATTCCAGCCGCTACTCTTACAGCCGCTTGATGTTTAGAATCTACTCTTTCATTACTGTGTAATTTACTATTTCTAAAGTGTAAACAGAAATGGCCATCAATACCATTTCCTTTGATTGAATCAAAGTTATATCCATAGCCAAATTCACCAGATCGATTAGAAATATACTCACCTTCTGGCTTATTATCAAGACCAGCATGAGGCATACCATTCATTGATGCTGCAAAAATGCGACCTTGATAATGGACAAGTATAGGCCGTCTTCCCCATCCATATTTGCCACCCCAAAGTTGCTTCACTATTTGAGAATCCGCTTTTGTTAGTGTTTCTACATCTGCATGGACACTGCCATATGCAACGATTACATTGAAGGTTTGACCTGTATAAAAATCTTCTAATGTCAAAACTGATTTGCTACGTGTTAATATATCCTGCATATTAGACCAAGTAATGTATTCACCGTATTGTCGATCACCATTAGATCTACTAACAACAACATTGGTACTCACATACCCTAGTTCTTGTAGCTTATCAATGGTAGCTGGACCAACAACACCATCTGCTTCAATACCGTATTTTTCTTGGAATTTAACAACACTTGCCTCTGTTACATCACCAAAGTTCGGTGTGTACTCTTCGTAATTAAAGACTGATTCTCTTTCCAAAGCTTTTTGAAGTGTAATAACATCTACATGACTAATACCTTTTTTGTAAACATTCAAACTAAAATTACCCAATACTGTCGTAATTGATTCAACTGTCTTAGCACGTTCATCACTTAAAACATACCCTAAATTACTTAACTGAATAATTGACTGACTTCCTAATATACCATCTGCAACCAAACCGTATTTAGCTTGAAATTTTTTGACAGCATCTTCAGTAAGTGCACCATAATAAGATGTATACTCTTCAAGTTTTAATACACCTTCTGCTTCTAAAGCTCTTTGAATATACTGTACTTCCTGACCTTCCATACCAATCTTGTATTGATCTTCTACAAGTATCGGAAACAAATGTAAGGCATCCATTTTCGCTAGTGTGTTCTTACCAGCAACGCCATCTGCATGAAGATCATATTTCGTTTGAAAATCCTTAACTGCCTTACTTGTCTTTTCCCCATAATAATTTGTCACTTTACCGTCTTCTGCGGTATAAACCCCGTCGATTATGAGTGCTCGTTGCAATATCTTTACATCATTGTGTTCCACGCCTGCCTCATACACATTTAATTCAAAATAATTTTCAATTTCGGCATACGCTTCTCCCGACATCGCAAAAAACACTATCGCTGTTACGATTAGCACTTTAAAATACTTGCTCATTCTTAACCCCCGTTTCGACTGTTCTATCTTTACTATATCATCAATAGTTGACATAATCAAGAATTTATCAAATTCCTAACAACTACTGAAGCCAGTAATAAACCTGCTGACGACGGTACAAAGGATGTGCTTCCTGGCACACTTCTCTTCTCACCAATTTCTACATTTTGGGGAATTATTGGCTTTATTGGAGTTTCAGTTGAATAAACAACTTCAAGCTTTTTAACGCCTCTTTTTTTTAGTTCATACCGCATCACACGTGCCAATGGACAAGTTGATGTTTTATGAATATCTGTTACCGTCAATTTAGAGGGATCTAACTTATTGCCCGTTCCCATTGATGAAATGATTGGAATATCATGATTCACACAAAATTCAATCAAAGCCAACTTAGACGACACCATATCAATGGCATCTACAACATAATCATAATCCTGCTGGAAAAACTCCTCTACAGTCTCAGGCAAGACTTTTTCTGCCCAAGCCTCAACCTCAAGTTCTGGATTGATATCCAAGAGACGATTTTTTAAAACCCATACTTTTTCTTTTCCTATAGTCGAATGTAGTGCAATCAATTGACGGTTAATATTCGTTATGTCAACAACATCAAAATCAACGATTGTTAATTTACCAACACCAGCACGCGCGAGTGCTTCTACAGTAAAAGATCCAACACCACCAACACCAAATACAACAACATGACTCCCTTGAAGTTTATCAATACCTTCATCTCCAAGTAAAAACTCTGTCCTTAAAAATTGTTCTTTACTCATTTATACCCTTTCCGCAATACACCCTTGAGTCCCTAATGACCCTACTACGCTATATCAATAGCTCGGTTATATTACATTATTTCGCAGCATATAGCGAAATAACATTTTTCATGACTTCAACAGCCTTTTCCATAGATTCTACAACACAATACTCAAATTTACCATGGAAATTATGACCACCTGTGAAAATATTTGGTGTTGGTAACCCCATATAAGATAAGCGCGCACCATCTGTGCCACCTCGAATAGCAACATTTTTAGGCTCAATATTAGCCATTTCCATTGCTTGCTTAGCAGTTTCTACAATGTGGAGGACTGGTAATATTTTTTCTTCCATATTATAATAAGAATCCGACATTTTAAGTTCAACTGTCCCTTCTCCATATTTATCATTCATAAATTGAACTGATTTTGTCATAAGATCTTTCTTAGCTTCAAATTTTTCTCTAGAGTGATCACGAATAATATAGGCCATTTCAACTTTAGACACATCTCCATTAAATTCATCTAAATGATAGAAACCTTCGTATGCCTCTGTATAAGACGGAACTTCAAATACTGGCAATAATGCATTCAATTCCATCCCAATAAGCACTGCGTTCTTCATCTTGTGTTTTGCACTTCCTGGATGAATATTAATCCCATTAACGACTAAATCTACTGATGCTGCATTGAAATTCTCGTATTCTATTTCACCTATTTCGCCACCATCTATGGTGTAGGCAAACTTTGCACCAAACTTCTTTACATCAAATAAATCAGCACCGCGTCCAATTTCTTCATCTGGTGTAAAACCAATTTTAATAGGTCCATGCTTAAAGTCTGGCGTATTCATTACAAACTCTGCAAAAGCCATTATTTCAGCGATTCCAGCTTTATTGTCAGCTCCTAAAAGAGTTGTGCCATCTGTTGTTATAAGCGTTTGTCCCTTGTATTGTGGTAGTTCAGGAAATTTTTCAGGTGATAATACAATATTTAACTCTTTATTTAAAACAATTTCGCCACCATCATAGTTTTTTACAAGTTGTGGTTTTACATCTTTACCACTAAAATCTGGCGCTGTATCCATATGGGCAATAAAACCAATAGCAGGAATATCTTTTTTTAAATTTGATGGTATTTCAGCCATGACATAACCATTAGTATCCATCGTTGCGTTTTCAATCCCCATAACTTTTAATTCTTCAATTAGAACTTTTCCTAAGTCTAATTGCTTGGGTGTACTTGGGCACGTTTCAAATGCATCATCTGATTGTGTGTCTATCACCACATATTTCAAAAACTTTTCTACTACTTTACTCATTGTTTTGCCTCCTTAAATATGTTTATAATTTGTTTTATAAATAGCTTGATCTTCTATTAATAGCTCTTCAAAAGCCTTCATCAAGCACTGAATGGTTAGATGATGAGAAGAGTCAAACTTATAAGCATCTATTGAATCTATTGGTAATATGTTGTTTGAAGTACTGGTCATAAAGCAAGCATCAAAAAAAGGGAGCATTGATTGGGTAATATTTTCTTCTTTATAAACCAAGTCTAAAGTCTTAAAAAGGGTTATTACCTTATGCATTGTAATCCCTTTTAAAATTTTATGCCCTTGGGATATATAAACACAGTCATCTTTCAAAAAGAAAAGGTTTGACCGGCTACCTTCTGTTATAACATTCTCGTGATTTATAAGAGCAACTTCATATGCCCCTGTTTGCCTTCTAATATCCACAACACGTTTAGACAAATTATTATTAATAACTTTTGCATTGGGATTTTCGCGCTCGTGTCTTAGCGTTACCACTTTGGCGCCATCTTTATAAAAAGCTTGATCTGGATAGTAGGAAGGAACATAATAAGCCATATATTCAAAATCATCTTCTGAAAAATTACCAATGATTACTTTAATATTATTATTTTCAAGGTCATTTTGAGCAATATAGAAACGAATTGTGCCTTCTATTGCCGTAACGATTTCTTGTCCTGCTTGTCCTACTAAATTTAGAGACGCGATCATTCGGTCTACATGTTCTTTCCAAAACAAGGGCAGACCATCTATAACGCGAACAACTTCATAGATTAAATCTCCTTCATAAGCAATTTCAAATGGAAAGTTTCTTTCAACAATGTCATCATTCAAAAGAATATTTTTCCCAACACCTTCTATTTGCACAATTTCACCTCATTCCAATTTTTTTTCTACATTCCTATTCACTTCATATATTACACTTAATTTTATCATTTGTTATATTTTTTACGGAAAATATATATTATAGACACACAGTGTTCACAGGTTTTGTAGTTGAAACTACATTTTAGACCCGTTTTCTCAAAACTTAAGTTTCTAGCTACTTTTACCGATACATCTTATATTGAGAAAGGAAGATTATTTATGAAAATCAAAGCAATAAAGCAAAATTGCGTTTTACCACTAAAGACTCAAATTAAATCAACTAATAAACAAAGTTTCACCGAAACACTAAAAAGTAAAGTGGATAATTCTGATCACTATTCACCTAAAATGAGAGTCTCTGGCCGATGGATATTAGAGACAACTGGCTTAAACAGCGGGGTTATAAGAAATATCATCTACCCAAAAGCTTCAACTAAAGCTGATCCAATAATGTGCTTAGAAAATGGCGATTATCCTATACATATCAATGATGTTGACCCAAGCGAGGCTACAGAACTTGAAATGCGAATGCTTTGTGCGCATTTAGATGCAACAGGAAAAGGAACTGGAAGTACCTTTGGAACCTATAATGAATTAAAAACCGTTAGAATGGTTGCACAAGAAGATAAATACCATGATAAAGCCCACTTAATCCCTACTTTATTTGAACTTCAGAATACACGCTTTGACTGGTTAAAAATAACTGATAAATACAGACGTGTTGTTAAATCTACTGATCCAAGACAATATACATATGTAAATAGACTTTATAACGCCATAAAAAATCATGCGCATAAATAGCTCGTTTATAAGAAATGGCCGATGCATACACTCAAATGTATCGGCTTATTTGAATTGAGTTCTTTTTTACGAAAAAAACTCAGCCACCGTTCACATTTCGTGAGGATAACTGAGTTCATATGGGCTTTTATTGTTTTTTTGTCTCTTCTATTTGACTTTTTTGATATTTACCCAAAAGTACCATCCCTAAAGCAGATAATCCAATATAGAGTAAATGTTGTCCGTTTTGAGCCACTGCTTGATCAATAGTTCGACATGTCCTAGACATAGTAACCATCTTTAGAATTAAGCACATGACATTCAGTAATCCAAAAGATAACAAAATTGCCATAATGACTGATATGCTTTTACGTTTCATTTTGCACCCCCATGCTCCATTCATATTGATGATAACAAAATTTGGGAGGCAATAGTATTATGAAAGTATTAAGATTTTGACTATAATCATAAATTTTTATTAACTGGAGTTTATTGAAAGCTTATTCATTACGAATTGCTTCAAGTGCACTAAGTTTCATTGCGCGTCGCGCTGGATAATAACCTGATACAATTCCAACGATTGTTGCAAATACTAAAGACAATCCAGAAAGCCACATAGGAATAACCGACATGGTTCTTTCTGCATCTCCCCAATACATACCACTGCCCATAATATCGAAGCCTGACGAGTTAAGTAAATAAGAGATAGCATAGCTAAAAGCCAATCCAAATAACCCACCAAAGAAACCTAAAATACCTGATTCAAATAAAAAGAGTCGTTTAATATCCCTAAGTTCAGCGCCAAGTACTTTCATAACACCTATTTCTTTGGTGCGTTCATAAATGGACATAACCATGGTATTGGTAATACCTATGGCTGCAACAAATAAAGATACAGCGCCAATGGCACCAAGTACTGCCCTAAGACCCGCTGATTGCTCTTTCATATTTGTTAAAATATCAGACAAACTCCAAGCTTCAAAGCCCATTTCCTGTAGCCTTTCTTGAACACCTTGTATTTTATCAATGTCCATTACTTTTACTTTAACGGTTTCAAACTCATTCTTATCCTCATCACGTCGTCCTGAATCTCCACTTCGCTTATTTTGACGCTCTTGATCTTTTTTTATTTTTTTTAGATCCTCAACATCCATGTAAATGTTCCAATCATATTCTGTATCTGTTTGTTCGAGTACACCAACCGCTTTAACATTAACACCGCGCGCACTCTCATCTCGATCATTCAAAAGGCTTAGGCGGGCTGACATAACATCAACTTCTTTGGTATCTCGCCAATTACGCGACCGTGGATTTCTAAATTCCTGAGTCGTTGTCGCACCGAAAAGTAAACCGTTTTTAGGAAAACTTTCTGCTAGCTCACCATCAGAAAGTTTAAAATCATATTCCGATAGTAAACTCATATCAATTCCCGTCAAGTTTGCATAGGATACATAACGGCCAGCTTTCAACTGTCCCCAATAGCGCATCTCTGGCAATACCGCATCAACGTCATCTATATTTTTCATTTGCTCAACGGTCTTTGTTGTCAAGTAGGACTGCTTTGAATTTCGGACCATATCCTCGGTCTCTGGATCATAGGAATAATCACCTTTAGGGCGGACTTCAATTAAATTTAAACTGCCCATATCTTCAAGTGACTTTTCAAAATTCACATTCATAGCAATACCTAGAGAAACCATAATAACAATAGATGCTGTACCGATGATAACACCAAGAATAGTTAAAAACGTTCTGGCTTTTCGACGCCAAAGATTTTTAAGACCCATTGAAATAAGGTCAATACTATTCATCCTCATCCTCCCACTCATCTTCTAATAGAGCAGCTTTACGCTTCTTGCGAAACCAAACGACACCTGCTATTACACCCATTACAAGAAATGTTCCAATAGCTGTTTTCCAATCCGATTCTACCGTTTGTCCACCTTCTGGGAATTCACCTTCTTCAAATTCTCCTGGGAACTCACCTTCTGAGAATTCACCCATATCACCTTCTGCAGCAACAAAGAAATTAATTTCTTGTTCTACTTTTTCTATATTACCTAGGGCATCTTCATATTCAAAAATTAATTTCCCAGTCGCTTCTCCTTCGGCTTCCGGAATAACTGTTGCTGAAAAATATTCACTTCGTCCGCTTTCAAAGTTTCCAACAAAATAATTAGACCCTTGAACTTGGAAATTTCCTTCTAACTTCACCATCATGTTATACATTGTTGATTTACCCATATTAAAGAATTCCATTTCAATGTCCGAAGGCACTCCAGCCATTGCATCAAATGGAATCGTCGGCTCTGATAACTCTAATCGAACGGGTTGTGATACTTGTATTCCAAGTTTTTCTATTTCTTTATAAGGTTGTTCTTGAGAATCATATGCATTCCCTTCACCATCTTCGTATTCCATAGTAAGCGTTAAATTATAAACCTTTACGCCTGCATCTACTTTTGTTTTAAACTTTAATGGAACAGTCATCACTTCCTGACGTCCAAGGCTCTCTACGAAAAAGGAACTAGAGCTTTCTACAGGACTAAAAACACCATCATCAGATTCCATAGTTACTTTAATATTTTTGATGACATCATCTGTACTGGTATTGTATAAATCAACATTTAATACAAATTCTTGTCCAGCCATTGCAATATCTGATTCTTCAATGGCATAATTTTTTACGATGATTTTAGGACGTCCCAAACCACTTTTACCATCGACCATAACGCCACAATATTCTTCAAATGTATTCTTATCATCACTTGAGGCATCCGCATAATAATCAAGGACAATATAAAAATCATTGAACTTCGTCTTGGCCTCATTTTTAGCCATAAAATCAAAAGAAAAAGATTGAACATCAGACCCTTTTAAATTCTTTATAATTTTCTTAGGTGACGTTTTCGGGATAAATTCATCCGGATAGCGAATGCTCACCATCACCTTTTCAGCTTCTAAAGCACCTACATTTTTTACGTCAAAGGCAACCGTGTAGTTGTCCCCTGCCGTTACGTTTTCCTTGTGCTGTAGTTTTTGAACTTCAAGTTCAATTGCTGCACTGTCCTTGCCTTCCACTGGTACATAGACCATTGATTCTGTTTTATATTCATTTCCCTGTTCATCTGTATATTCAATAGTTGCTGTCAACTCGTAGGTATCACTTTTAGCTTTTGGTGAAGCTGCTACGTTATAGTAAATAGAAGATTCTTCTCCACCTGCAATACTGGCAATATTCTTTGAATTAATGTCATTAATTAGACGAATACCATCCTTATCAAATCCCGCTAGAGTAACCTTAGCATTATAAGCAGGAACCGTCCCTCTATTTTCAACCGTCAATAACATCGCATCATCAACACCCGCTATTACAGCGTCATTAACAAACTGATATTTCGTTACGCCGACAGTCGGTTCAATTTCGTTGTTAACAATTTTAATATAATATGTAGAGCTTGTTGTAAACTCATACTTATGAACATTGGTATAAGTAAACTCTAATGCAATTGGATAAATCTTGTTTTGTGCTGTTGGCGATACTTGTGCCTTAATCTCTGCAATTTCAGTTTTGGTATGACGCAAATAATTAATCGTATCTGTATAAGTTGCCTTATCCATAATAAAAGGCAAATCCTTTGGATCTGTCGTAATTTTTATTCTTAGATCCTTAGCTGTATCCTTAGCTAAATTCTCAAGTGGAATTTGAAGGGTAATATTTTCACCTGCTGTAAATACAGGAATTTCTGTATTAGCAGCTACAGTTACAACTGGCTTGTATTTACTAGGCACAACCGAACTACTGTCATCATCTTCCTCTGCTTCAGAAATAATTCTATACATTTTGTCAGTATATGTTCCACTGCCATCTGTCCATTCTACAATTATTTCTAATTGATTACCTGTGGCTATTTTCTCCAATGACAATGACACGGTATTATCCCACTCAGTACCATTCACACTCCACCCACCAGTTACACTTTCAAAAGCTTTATTTTTAATTTGAAAATTACTCGAATTAATTTTTACTTTTACATCAGATAACGTCGTTGGATCTATTTTGGACGTCATACTCACTTTATAAGTAAAATCATCGCCTTTTACAATTCCCGTCTCTGAAGTACTCGCACCTTCAATCCACACACTACCCGCTGCCGCAAACCCAACCGGCCCCACAACCGTCATGCTTAGTAGCATTACAAACACCATCACCAAACACATTATTCTATTCTTCATTATGTACATACCTCCTGATATCATCTGTCTTTTGTTCAATTTTTTCTATATTGCCATCTAAAATATAAACGACTTTATCTGCGTATTTTGCTATTTCTCTATCATGAGTTACGATAACAAAAGTCTGCTCTCGTTTTCTCACCATTTCTAACATCATGCCCATAACTTCTTCAGATGTCCTTGAATCCAAGTTTCCTGTCGGCTCATCTGCGAAAATAATAGCTGGTGTTCCTACAAATGCTCTTGCAATACCTACACGTTGCTGTTGACCACCACTCATTTGGGTTGGCTTATGGTGTATATGTTTCTTTAAGCCAACTGCCTTAAGTAAACCTCTGGCCTCTTTTTCTCGAGAAATCTTATGAACCCTCCTAAAGGTCAATGGCAAACTTACATTCTCTACCGCTGTCAAGGTTGGGATTAAGTTATAGGATTGAAAAATAAAGCCTACATACTTTTGTCTAAATTTTGCCAATTCCTTTTCATTCATTTTGCTAATTGCTTCATCCTTAATCTTAATAATCCCTTTTGTTGGTTTCTCAAGTCCAGCCATTAAATTAAGAAGTGTTGATTTACCAGAACCAGATGTTCCCAAAAAACAACATACTTCACCCTTTTTTATATCTAGCGTAATCGTATTGAGCGCAACCACTTTTTCCGATCCTACTCTATATACTTTTCTTATATCTTTAATTGAAATCATTACTTCGTCTATGGTCGTCACCTCCCTTATCATTTATCTCCAAGTTAAAAATTATCACATATGTATGTATTTTCTGTGTACAACTTCTATATTGATAGTACGGTATTCAGCTAGAGTATGCAACTTTTATAACAACAAATTCTCAAACAAAAAATATTCCAAGCTTCCGAATTGGAAACTTGGAATATTAACTATAATTTTCTGTCGCTATTATTGAGCTTGTATATTGTCAATTTCAAACATAACTGGTGTATCTGTAAATGTATAATCCTTTATTGTTTTATTATTATATAAAATCATATCCTTAACATAATATAAAGGAATTTCGATTACATTATCATTGTTATAGTTCATAACTTCACCAAGCTTTGCTTTTGCTTCATCCATATTACCTATCGTTTGGGCTGCATCAAT
>Ga0193962_1000994_pt1 | contig 13195 bp, 9 predicted proteins | sample FB_5_MG_FD_140335 | JGI IMG/M metagenome (GOLD analysis project Ga0193962, IMG submission 140335) | Microbial mat bacterial communities from the Broadkill River, Lewes, Delaware, United States - FB_5_MG | ecosystem: Environmental > Aquatic > Freshwater > River > Microbial mats | place: USA...
AGAGACCGTAAAAACAAAAAAAGAACTTTCCGTGCTTTATGGATTCAACGTATTAACGCTGGAGCTCGTCAGTATGGAATGTCTTACTCACAGTTTATGGGAAAAGTAAAAGCTAATAATATTGAATTGAACCGTAAGGTACTTGCAGATTTAGCGATGAACAACCCAGAAGCTTTTAAGGCAGTTGTAGATCAAGTAAAATAGATTTTTAATTTCTTGCTTATATATAAAAACCCAATCGTACGATTGGGTTTTTTTAATTATATACTTTTCTTATAATTTACTTTTCAATATCGCGTAAACTTTCCATCTTTTTATGTTCCATAAAACTAGTAATAGTTTCAAAGTGTTCTTTTACACGCTTGTTTCCAAATTCAAATACTTTTTCTGCTAAACCATCTAAAAAATCACGGTCGTGAGAAACCAATATTAAAGTACCATCAAAATCTTTTAAAGCATCTTTAACTATATCTTTGGTTCGCATATCTAAATGATTTGTAGGCTCATCTAAGATTAATACATTTACAGGCTCTAACAATAATTTTACCATTGCTAATCGTGTTTTTTCTCCTCCTGAAAGAACTTTTACTTTTTTGGTTGTATCATCTCCAGAAAACATAAAAGCACCTAATAAGTTCTTTATTTGTGTTCTTATATCACCTACAGCAATGTGATCTATCGTTTCAAAAACTGTTAACTCCTCATCTAATAATGAAGCTTGATTTTGAGCAAAATACCCAATTTTAGCATTATGCCCTACTTCCAATTTTCCCTCAAAATCTATTTCTCCCATAATAGCTTTTATCATAGTAGATTTTCCTTCTCCGTTCTTTCCTACAAATGCAACTTTTTGCCCACGTTCAATAACTAAATTAGCCTTTTTAAAAACTACATGTTCTCCATATTTTTTTGATAATTCATTTACTACTACAGGATATTGTCCGCTTCGTGGAGAAGGAGGAAACTTTAAGCGTAAAGCAGATGTATCTATTTCATCTACCTCAACCAACTGCAGTTTCTCTAACATACGAACTCTAGATTGTACTTGATTGGTTTTAGAATAAGTTCCTTTAAAACGCTCTATAAAATCCATATTATCGGCAATCATTTTTTGTTGTTCATCATAGGCTTTTTGTTGGTGCGCTCTTCGATCTTTACGTAATTCTAAATAATGAGAATAGTTAGCTTTATAATCGTAAATTCTCCCCATTGTAACTTCTATAGTTCTATTAGTAATGTTATCTACAAACGCTCTATCGTGTGAAATTACAATTACGGCTTTTGCTGAATTAATTAAAAAATCTTCTAACCATTGAACACTTTCTATATCTATATGATTTGTTGGCTCATCTAATAAAATTAAGTCTGGTTTTTGTAATAAAATTTTAGCCAATTCTATTCGCATTCGCCATCCTCCAGAAAATTCTGATGTAGGTCTTTTAAAATCAGTAGCTTCAAAACCTAAACCTTTTAACACTTTTTCAACCTCAGCTTCATAATTAACTTCTTCAATAGCATAAAACTTTTCGCTTAGTTCTGAAACACGTTCAATCAACTTCATATATGCATCGCTTTCATAATCTGTTCTTACGGTTAAAGCCTCGTTAATTTCTTCAATCTCAGCTTTCATTTTAAATATTTCTGAAAATGCTTTTGACGTTTCTTCAACTACAGTAGCATTATCTTTAGCTAATAAATGTTGTGGTAAATAAGCTATTTTAGCTTCTTTTGGGGCTGAAATATTTCCTGAATTTGGTTTAGCTACGCCTGCAATAATTTTTAGCAACGTGGATTTACCCGCTCCATTTTTTCCCATTAAAGCAATTTTATCATTTTCATTTATTGAAAACGAAACATTATTAAAAAGCGTTGTTCCTCCAAATTGTACCGATATATCGTTAACTGTGATCATTGTTCTAAAATATTTTTTTGAAAGGCGCAAATATACATGGTTTGATTAACTTATTAATTATGAAAGTTTTGATTTTAAAACAAAAAAAGCAAGAATAAAATATTCTTGCTTTTTTAATAGTATTTAGAATGATAAATTAAAGTACTTCTCCTAGTTCTTTTAATTTTTCAGTATTTTCAGCTAATTTCAATTCATCTACAATTTTATGAATATCACCATTAATAACATTGGATAAATCGTACAATGTTAATCCAATTCTGTGTTCAGTTACACGACCTTGTGGATAATTGTAAGTTCTAATTTTTGCAGAGCGATCTCCACTGGCAACCAAAGAATTTCTTTTAGCAGAATCTGCAGCCAATTTTTTCTCTAATTCTTGCTCATATAAACGAGAACGCAATACCTTCATAGCCTTCTCCTTATTTTTATGTTGCGATTTTTGATCTTGACATTGGGCAACCAAACCAGTTGGAACGTGAGTTAAACGCACCGCAGAATAGGTAGTATTTACAGATTGACCTCCAGGACCTGAAGAACAAAAATAATCTACACGAATATCACTAGGTTTTAATTCTACATCAAATTCTTCGGCTTCTGGCAACACCATAACAGTTGCGGCAGAGGTGTGCACTCGTCCTTGAGTTTCAGTTTGTGGAACACGCTGTACACGATGTACTCCAGATTCAAACTTCATGTCACCATAAACATCTTCTCCAGAAACACTAAAAATAATCTCTTTAAAACCTCCAGATGTTCCTTCACTTATATCTTCAACTTCGGTTTTCCAACCCTTATCTGAACAATATTTAGTGTACATTCTATATAAATCGCCTGCAAAAATACTTGCTTCGTCACCACCAGTTCCTGCTCTAATTTCAACAATTACATTTTTAGCATCATCTGGATCTTTTGGAATTAACATAAACTTAATAGCATCTTCCAGCTTTGGTAATTGAGCTGTAGCCTCTTCTAACTCCATCTTTGCCATTTCGGTCATTTCGGCATCGGAACCATCTGCAATAATCTCTTTTGCTTCTTCTATATTTTTTAACAAACCTTGATACTCTTCAGCAATTTTCATTACTGCACTTAAATCCTTATATTCTTTATTGATTTGTATATAGCGCTTTTGGTCTGAAATAATATCTGGTTGTATTATTAAATCAGAAACCTCGTCGAAACGTTGTTTTACTATTTGTAACTTATCTAACATTTATTTTTTAATTGGATTGCAAATTTACAATAATTTCTTGAGAATTATCAATTCATTATTTGTTACATTTATCAAAAGAAACTTATTTTTTTATGAAAAAGACACAATTGTTTTTAAAATATTACCAATCAATAGCTGCAATTCCAATTATTGCAACATTATTTTTTGGTATTCAAATTAAAAAACTTAGGAATTAGTTTTATAATAATTGCATTATTTACAAAGTTATTTATACTACTTGTAATATGGTTTATGCAATGGCTCAATAACAGAAAAAAGGAACATTTGTATTTTTATTTTAATAATGGGGTTTCACAAATTGAGTTGTATACAGTAACTTACTTAATAGATATATGTATTCTATTTATAATAACATTTATTGTTTTATGGGTATTTTAGAAATTGATAGTATAGAAATGTCTTTTAATAATAAATCCATTTTAAATGGAATTTATTTAAAAGCAGAGACTGGGAATATAACTGGAATTTTAGGAAGTAATGGCTGTGGAAAAAGTACGCTTCTTCGTATTATTTTTGGACAATTACAACCTTCTATTAAATCTTTGAGAATAAATAGCAAGCGGTTCTCAAAACCTTTTTTAACATCAAATGATATAAAGTACTTACCGCAGTTTCATTTCATGCCAAAATCAATGACTGTTCAAAAGGCTTTTCAGTATTTTAAGGTAGCAATTGATAGTTTCAATATTATTTTTCCTGAATTATCAATATTAAAAAATCAAAAATTTAAAACACTTTCTGGTGGAGAAAAAAGAATTATTGAAACTTATTTGATATTAAAATCACCTTCTAAATTTGTATTACTTGATGAACCCTTTTCACATATTGCTCCAGTTTACATTAAGCGTATTAAAGACTTAATATATGAATAAAAACAGTGGAAAGCAATTATCGTAACCGACCATATGTACAAACATATTGTTGGTATTTCAGACAATCTATATATATTAAAAGATGGGTGGTCTAAAGAAATTAAAAGCTTAAATGAGCTAGAATTCTATAAATATGCTAATATTTAAATATACCAAACTCACTTTTAATAGTTAATTTTTTAGTTTCTGAAGCTTCTACCCTACCAATAACTTGAGCATTTACATTAAAACTCTTAGAAACTTCAATTAAATCGTTTGCAATTTCTTGCGAAACATATAATTCCATTCTGTGACCACAATTAAAAACTTGGTACATTTCTTTCCAATCTGTATTACTTTGCTCTTGAATTAGTTTAAAAAGAGGAGGTACATTAAACATATTATCTTTAACAATATGTAAGTTATCTATAAAGTGAAGTATTTTAGTTTGAGCTCCTCCACTACAATGTACCATTCCGTGAATTTCATTTGAAGTATATTTATCTAAAATTTTCTTTATAATTGGTGCATAGGTTCTGGTTGGTGACAATACTAGTTTACCCGCATCTAAAGGTGAATTTTCAACTTTATCAATTAATTTCATAGCTCCAGAATACACTAATTCATTTGGTACAGCAGCATCAAAACTTTCAGGATATTTTTCAGCTAAATATTTGCTAAAAACATCGTGACGTGCAGATGTTAATCCATTGGACCCCATTCCTCCGTTATATTCATTTTCATAAGTTGCTTGTCCAAAAGATTCTAAACCTACAATAACATCTCCAGGTTTTATATTAGCATTATCAATTACATCACTTCTTTTCATTCTGGCAGTAACAGTAGAATCTACAATTATGGTACGTACCAAATCTCCAACATCGGCAGTTTCTCCTCCTGTTGAATGGATTTCAACACCAAAACTTTTTAAATCATGCAATAATTCTTCGGAACCATTAATTATAGCTGAAATTACCTCACCTGGTATTACGTTTTTATTTCTTCCAATAGTTGAAGATAACATAATATTATTTGTAGCCCCAACACACAATAAATCGTCAATATTCATAATTAAAGCATCTTGCGCTATACCTTTCCAAACAGAAATATCGCCAGTTTCTTTCCAATACATATAGGCTAAAGACGATTTTGTTCCTGCCCCATCTGCGTGCATTATTAAACAATAATCTTCATCTCCTGTTAAATAATCTGGAACAATTTTACAAAATGCTTTCGGAAACAATCCTTTATCTACATTTTTAATAGCGTTGTGCACATCTTCTTTTGAAGCTGAAACTCCTCGCATACTATATCTTTTACTTATTTCTGAACTCATGTTTACTTAATTTTGTTGCAATGCAAAAGTAATTTTTCTTTTTGAATTAATGAAGCATAAAAAAACCGAATGTTATTCATTCGGTTTTTTTATGTTTAAGTATTAGATATTATCTGAATCTGATAATCCCAATATTGAAATGTAATCTTAAGCAGACTTAATGCAAATTATTCATTACAATTTATTGAATATGTGAAATTAGACCCTCCTTCACCTCCGTCATCATGTCCTCCATTTTCACCACCATCACCATGATCATCTCCATAATCATCTCCATGGTCATCTCCATGGTCATCTCCATCTCCATGATCATCACCTCCACCATGGCTTCCTGGCCAGCCACTTGGAATATTAGCTAGCTGTTCTTCATTCACCTGAATACAACTGATATTGTTATTGTTACATCTAAAAAACAGTAAAGAATTATTATTGCTTAAGTCCAAGCTTTCTAATTTGTTTGCATTACATAATAAGCGTTCTAAAACAGAATTTTCACTTAAATCTAAACTTATAAGCATATTATGATTAAGATATAATTGAATTAACATTTTATTATTACTTAAATCGATACTTTCCAATTGGTTATGATTAGCTAACAACTCTTCCAATAAGGTGTTTTTTCTTAAATCTAAACTTTCTAACTGATTATGATTGCAATGCAGTACTTTCAAGTCTTTATTTTTTCTTACATCCAAAATTTCAAGTTGATTGGTATTACAAATTAATCTTTCCAATGCTTTATTTTTACCTAAATCTAGTATTCTGAGATTATTATTACTACAATTTAATTTAGTTAAATTAACAAAATATTCTATTCCAGCTAAGTTTGAAATATCAGATGAACTCACATCCAATTCTGTTATACTTAAAACAGTTTCTCTTAAAATTTGACCATCAGGCACACCATTATCAAAATTTTGGTCAATTAATGCTTGCTCAAAATTTTCATCAAGAATTTGATACATTTTATCATTTTTTGAACTTAGCTCTGAATTTTTTAGACTGAGTTCTGATGAAACTTTCAACACATCTTCTTGAGGTATTATTAACTCTTCCTTGACACAACCAAATAAAAAGAATATAAACCCGCTTATTAATATTAACAGATAGAATTTTGACTTTTTAATTTTTACAATACTTTTCATCATAAATAATTTTAAATTAATACTTCTTTTACGCTTTGCAAAATAAAATCTGTGGAATTGATTAAGAAAGTTATAGTTATTTACATATTTATAATATGACATACATCAAATTATAAATTGATTTTAATCATTATTCGGTATTAATTTTTCAATTAGTTCGTTAAGATATTAAGTACTAATTGTTTTTTGAGATTAATTAAAATAAAAAATCCTGCAAATTGCAGGATTTTTTATTTTAAAATTTATCTAATAAACATAAGTTCTCTATACTTAGTCAATGGCCAAATTTCATCATCTACCATTAATTCTAACTTATCGCAATGGTATCTAATTTCTTCAAAAAATGGTTTTACTTTATTGCAATACTCGTGTGCTTTTTTAACTGGATCTTCTATAACATTTGCTTTTTTACGTGCAGCAATCATAGCATCAACTTTGGCGTGAATTACTTCTATATGAGATGATATTTTTTTAATTAAGATTATTTGTTCAGATGCATACTTTTCAAAATCATTTCCAAATATTTCTTTTAAACCAGAAACGTTTTCAATTAACATATTCTGATAACGAACTGCAGTTGGAATGATGTGATTTCCTGCAATATCTCCAATAACACGAGATTCAATTTGAATACGTAACGTATAATCTTCTATTTCAATTTCATAACGAGCTTCAATTTCTACCTTACTCATTACATTCATTTCTTCAAACAAATTAATTGTTTTTTTTGAAATTCTAGCTTTTAAAGCTTCTGGAGTTGTTTTATTATTGCTTAATCCTCTTTTTTTAGCTTCTTTTTCCCACGCTGCGCCATATCCATTTCCTTCAAATAAAATATTTTTTAAAGATTTTATATATTCTCTTAATACATTAAAAATAGCCTCGTCCTTTTTTAAGTCTTTCTCAGCAATTAGTTTATCTACTTCAATCTTAAAATCTTTTAGCTGTTTTGCAACAATTGTATTTAAAACTGTCATTGGGTTTGCAGAATTTGCTAAAGAACCAACTGCCCTAAACTCAAATTTATTTCCTGTAAATGCAAACGGAGAGGTTCTATTTCTATCTGTATTATCCAATAAAACATCTGGAATTTTACCAATAACATTTAGTTTTAAATCGGTTTTCTCTTCAGGAGATAACTTTCCATTAGTTACACTTTCTAACTCTTCTAAAACTTTTGTAAGTTGCTGCCCTATAAAAATTGACATAATTGCTGGGGGCGCTTCATTTGCCCCAAGTCTATGATCGTTACTAGCAGATGCAATTGATGCTCTTAACAATTCTTCATTGTTATAAACTGCTTTTATAGTATTAATAAAAAAAGTTAAAAATTGAAGATTACTCATTGGAGTTTGACCTGGTGAGAGTAAATTAACACCTGCATCATTAGATAAAGACCAATTATTATGTTTTCCAGAACCATTTACACCAGCAAAAGGTTTTTCATGTAATAGCACTTTAAAATCGTGTCTATTAGCAACACGTCCCATAATATCCATTAATAATGAATTATGATCTACGGCTAAATTTGCCTCTTCATAAATTGGAGCTAATTCAAATTGATTTGGAGCAACTTCATTATGACGTGTTTTAACAGGAATACCCAAATACATGCATTCTGTTTCTAAATCGCGTATATAATTTAAAGCGCGACTTGGAATTGACCCAAAATAGTGATCATCTAATTGTTGCCCTTTTGCTGGAGAATGTCCTAATAACGTTCTTCCAGTTAATGTAATATCTGGTCTACTTCCCGCCAATGCTTTATCAACTAAAAAATACTCTTGTTCCCAACCTAATGAAGATGTCACTTTTTTAACATTTTTATCAAAATATTTACAAACAGCAGTTGCTGCAGTATCAACCGCATTTAAAGCTCTTAATAAAGGTGTTTTATAATCCAACGCTTCTCCTGTATATGAAATAAATATTGTTGGAATACATAAAGTAGTTCCATATATAAATGCTGGTGATGTTGGATCCCAAGCTGTATAACCTCTTGCTTCAAAAGTATTTCTAATACCTCCATTTGGAAAACTAGAGGCATCGGGTTCCTGCTGAACTAATTCGCTTCCTCCAAACTTTTCAATAGCCATTCCGTCCCCAATTGTCTCAAAAAAAGCATCGTGTTTTTCTGCTGTTGCACCTGTTAAAGGTTGAAACCAATGTGTATAATGTGTCACTCCTTTTGATAAAGCCCAATCTTTCATAGAAGAAGCAACTTGATTCGCTATTTTTCGATCAATCTTTTTTCCGTGCTGAATTGCATTCATTACACCTTTATAGGCATCACTTGTTAAATATTGACGCATTGAATATTCATTAAAAACATTTGCTCCAAATATTTCTGAACGCCTTTTATCCTCTATAACTTCAATAGGTTTTCTGCTTTGAGCAAGTTGAACCGCTTTAAATCTTAATGTTGACATTTTTTCTAAATTTAATTTTATACGAATATATAAATTATTGTTGATATTTTTAATAAATAATTAATTACCCCTAAAAAAAATAGGGCATCTGCAAAAATAAACTATTTTAATTAATTTTCACCCCTAAAATTTTTATCGTAAAATATAAATATCTAAGTTTGCAGGAAATTATTTGATTTTTAAAACTATAATTTAACTTATATGAGCAAAACAAAATTAGAGTACATTTGGTTAGATGGTCATCAACCAACTCAAGAATTAAGAAGTAAAACTAAAGTAGAAAATGATTTTAGTGGTAAACTAGAGGATTGTGATATTTGGTCTTTTGATGGATCGTCTACAGAGCAAGCCGAAGGTGGTTCTTCAGACTGTTTATTAAAACCAGTTGCTATTTATCCAGATCCTGCTAGACGCAATGGATATTTAGTAATGTGTGAAGTTTTAAATGCTGATGGAACACCTCATGAATCAAATCACCGCGCAACAATTGATGATGATAATGATGATTTCTGGTTTGGTTTCGAGCAAGAATACTTTTTAATGGACTCTAAAACAGACTTACCTTTAGGTTTTCCTCGTGGAGGTTTTCCTGGTCCACAAGGAAAATACTACTGTTCTGTTGGTGGTAGATATACGTGGGGTAGAGATTTTGTTGAAGAACATGCAGACTTATGTATAGATGCTGGTTTAAACTTTGAAGGTATTAACCAAGAAGTTGCTCCTGGTCAATGGGAATTTCAGTGTTTCGCACAAAGCGCTAAGACTGCTGGTGACGAAATTTGGATAGCTCGTTATTTATTAAACAGATTATCTGAAAAATACAACTACTATATTGAATTACATCCTAAACCTGTAAAAGGAGACTGGAATGGTTCTGGAATGCACGCAAATTTTTCTAACACTGTTTTAAGAACTTGTGGTTCTAAAGAAACTTATGAAAAAATTTGTGAAGCATTTAGACCTGTAACAGACGATCATATTGGAGTTTATGGAGCTTATAACGACGAACGTTTAACAGGTTTACATGAAACTGCACATGTTTCTGATTTCTCTTATGGAGTTTCAGATAGAGGCGCTTCAATTCGTATTCCAATTATTACAGTTGAAAAAGGTTGGAAAGGATGGTTAGAAGATAGAAGACCTGCTTCAAACGCAGATCCTTACAAGGTAGCTTCAATAATTATTAAAACTGTAAAAGGAGCTAAATTATAATTGATTTAATTTTTATCTATAAAAAAAGGCTGTTTAGAAAATTTCTAAACAGCCTTTTTTAGTATAATTATTTTAACTAATTATTTTTTTGGATGTACAATTGTCATTTCTTCAATTAGATTCTTTGCGCCCGCATATTTGTCAATAATAAATAGTACATATCGAATATCTACCATAATACTTCTAACAATATCAGCATCAAAATAAAGATCACTCATTGTTCCTTCCCAAGTAGTATCAAAAGCTAATCCTATTAAGTTTCCATCTGCATCAACAACTGGGCTTCCAGAGTTTCCTCCTGTCATATGGTTTGTAGATAAGATATTTACTGGCATTTTACCATTTTCTCCATACTGACCATAATCTTTAGTATTGTATAAATCTTGTAATTTTTGAGGAACATCAAACTCGTAATCACCAGGAACGTATTTTTCCATTACACCTTTTAAGAAAGTTTGTGTAGTATAATAAACTCCATCTTTTGGTTCGTAACCTTGAACCAACCCATAATTTACTCTTAAAGTACTATTTGCATCTGGATAAAAACGTTCGTTTGGAAACACATCCATCAATGCTTTCATATATTGTTTTTGTACCGCTTCAATCTCTAAATTTAACTGCTGAAATTTTGGTTCTATTTTAGTATAAAAAACAGTATGAAGCTCTTTACCAAACTGGTATGCTTTATCTTCATTTAATCTTTTTATAACATCTTCAGCAGAACCCGTTAACAACTCCGTAGCACTTTCTAAGGAAGTTAATTTAGAAGTTGCATAAATTTCATTTGCTATTGCAGTAAAGTCAGCACCTAACATATTTGATGGTAAAAATTCTTTTGGAGACTTATCTGCATATAATTTTACTAACTTTTCAAATACCGGTTTATCAACCTCAGCACTATAATTTTTAAATTTTCCTTCTAAATTATTTAAAATAGCATCTCTTTGATTTTCAAAAGCTGCTGCTCCACCTCTTAAAAATACCTGTTCTAATTGATAAGCATTAAAAGTTATTCCTAACAACTCTACATTTCTGTAGGCAATTTCGATCCAATAATCACGTGCTAACGAAACGCTTTCAATTTCTTTGTACAGCTTTTCAAAATCTGACAATAAAGTTTTATAACCTACTAGATCTTTAGCTTCAACTATTTTAGAAAACTCTTTTTCTAATTCTTGCTTTTTGGCTATAGCATTTGTTTGGTTAATTCCTTGACTTTCACCAATCCATTTTTTCCAATAGTTTGCTATTGAAGCAAATTTAGAAGCGTATTTTATTTTTATTGCATCATCTTTTCTCATATAAGAATCTACAATTTTTAAGGCGTTTTCTCTTATTTCAATTTTAGCAGGATTTAATACATTTACAATCTGATTTACACCAACTGCTGGTAAATATTCGTTTGTTCTGCCTGGAAAACCAAAAACTAACGTAAAGTCATTTTCTTCAACACCATCTAAAGAAATTGGTAAATAGTGGTTTGGAGTGTAAGGTTTATTATCTTTTGAATATGCTGCTGGTCTATTATTAGCATCGGCATATACTCTAAACAACGAAAAATCTCCAGTATGTCTTGGCCACATCCAGTTATCTGTATCTGCACCAAATTTACCTATAGAAGTTGGAGGCGCACCAACCAAACGAACATCTTTAAATACTTCTGTTACAAATAATAAGTATTGATTTCCTTTAAAAAAAGATCTTACATAAGAATCTTGCCATTCTTCTTTCTGAGCTGCTTTGTTAACTTTTAAAATATTTTGATTGATTAACTTCATTTTTGAAGCTTCATCCATTTCATCTGTAACTCCTTCAAAAACCTGTGTTGTTACATCATCAATTCTTTTAATAAAAGTAGCTGTTAAACTTTCATTCGGTAACTCTTCACTATAATTCATTGCCCAAAAACCATCTTTTAAATAATCATTTTCAACAGAAGAATGTGATTGAATTACTCCATAACCGCAATGGTGATTTGTTAATAACAACCCATTTGGTGAAATAATTTCAGAAGTACAACCTCCTCCAAAATGAGCAATCGCATCTTTTAAACTTGAATTATTTACGTCGTAAATATCTTTTACAGACATTTTCATTCCTAATTGTGCCATTTCCTCTGCATTCATCCCTTCTAATAATGAAGGAATCCACATTCCACCTTGAATATCTCGGGTATCTTGAACAACAGGTGTTGCTACATTTTTAACAACTTGTGCTTTTTCATTTGTTGTTTCTTGTACTGTTTTACAAGAAATTGTTAATAGTGCTACTATTAAATAGAGTTTAATATATTTCATTGATTGATTGGTTATTTATAAATTAATTATTTCTGTTTTGGATGTACTAAAGTCATTTCATCAATTAAGTTTTTTGCACCTGCATATTTATCAACAATAAATAATACGTAACGAATGTCTACCATAATATTTCTACAAATATCTGCATCGTAATTATAGTCGCTCATAGTTCCTTCCCAAACTCTGTCGAAATTTAAACCGATTAAGTTTCCGTGCGCATCAATTGCAGGGCTACCAGAGTTACCTCCTGTTGTATGATTTGTACCAATAAAGTTTACAGGCATTTTTCCATTTTCAGCATACATTCCATAATCTTTTGCGTTGTACAATTCTTGCAATTTTTTAGGTACATCAAACTCATAATCATTTGGCACAAATTTTTCCATAACCCCTTCTAAATAGGTTGTTGTATTATAGTAAACACCATCTCTTGGCTCGTAACCACTTACTTGACCGTAAGTTACACGTAATGTACTATTTGCATCTGGGAAAAAGCGTTTATTTGGAAAAGTTTCCATTAAACCTTTCATATATTGTTTTTGAACTGCAACCAATTGTTGATTTAACTCTTGAAATTTAGGCTCAATTTTGTTAAAAAAAGTTGTGTGAAACTCTTTTCCAAATTTGAATGCTACGTCTTCATTTAACTTTTTAATTGCCTCTTCTGGTGTTCCAGATAGCAATTCTTTTGCTCCTTCTAAACTTGTTAATTTAGAAGCTGCATAAATTGTGTTTGCTAAGTCTGTAAAATTAACACCTTCTAAATTTGAAGGACTGTA
>Ga0193962_1000999_pt1 | contig 13171 bp, 10 predicted proteins | sample FB_5_MG_FD_140335 | JGI IMG/M metagenome (GOLD analysis project Ga0193962, IMG submission 140335) | Microbial mat bacterial communities from the Broadkill River, Lewes, Delaware, United States - FB_5_MG | ecosystem: Environmental > Aquatic > Freshwater > River > Microbial mats | place: USA...
GTCAATAAAGTCAGCGAGTCTAGCGGTGTAATAGCCTTCCCCGCATCCCATATCGAGGATGTTGGGTTCGGTTATATTGTTAAGTGCCTTACTCGCTAACTGATTAATGCGATCAGATAAGGGTTGATAGAAGCTTTGTTCTAAAAACTGCCGGCGGGCTTGTACCATCTCAGGATTATCACCAGGATCTTTGGAGCGCTTCTTATGTGCTAATAAAAGATTCCAATAGCCCTGCTTTGCAGCATCGAAGCTGTGATTATTCTCACAGCGGAGGTTTCTCTCCTGTTGAATAAGAGCTGCTTTACAGACAGGGCAGATGAGTAGCATGAAGCAATGATTCCTAAGCGTCTGTCAGCAGGCGCGCTAAAATATTTTCATAAAGATCTGAGAGTGTATCTAAGTCTTTGCAGCTAACACGTTCGTTGACTTTATGGATGGTCGCGTTAATCGGACCTAGTTCTACAACTTGTGCGCCAGTAGGGGCAATAAAGCGCCCATCAGAAGTGCCGCCTGATGTCGATAGCTCAGTGGTTATGCCAGTAATTGCATGAATCGATTGCTGACAAGCTTCGACAAGATTGCCTTCAGCGGTCAAGAATGGGTTGCCGGATAGTGTCCAATCGATATCCCAGTCTAAGTTATGGCTATCTAAGATATCTCTTACACGAATTTTGAGTTCTTCTGCGGTCACTTCTGTTGAAAAGCGGAAGTTGAACATTACATCTACGTGACCAGGTACAACGTTTGTGACACCCGTCCCACCATTAATATTGGAGATTTGAAAGCTTGTTGGAGGGAAAAAGTCGTTGCCTTCATCCCAAACTTCAGCAGCGAGTGCAGCCAGGGCTGGTGCTGCCATATGGATTGGGTTTTTGACAAGGTGCGGATAGGCCACGTGGCCTTGAATGCCACGAATTGTCAGCGTCGCGCCCAGTGAGCCGCGGCGTCCGTTTTTAATGACATCGCCGACATGTTCGGTACTTGATGGTTCACCGACAATGCACCAATCTATTTTTTCATTCCGCGCTTCTAAATGATCTATAACGCGTGTTGTACCGTTTATCCAAGGGCCTTCTTCATCGCTTGTGATTAAGAGGGCAATCGAACCTTGGTGATCAGGGTGGTGTGTTATAAAGCGTTCAAGGGCCGTCATAAAAGAGGCTATGCTGCCTTTCATGTCGGCGGCGCCACGGCCACACAGCATGCCTTGCTCAATGGTTGCTTCGAAAGGAGGGAACTCCCAGCGCTCTTCTGGTCCTGAAGGAACAACATCAGTATGGCCAGCGAAACAGAAGAGAGGCCCTGAATCGCCACGACGCGCCCAAAAGTTTTTAACGTCTTCAAACGGGAGTCGTTCAATTTTAAAGCCCAGAGCTTCTAAGCGTTCGATCATCATATCTTGGCAGCCGGCATCTTCAGGGGTGACCGAGCGGCGGTTAATAAGATCTTTTGCAAGTTCGATTGTCGCTGAGTGTTTCTGGCTCATATTGATGACTCGTGTCTTTAGTAATGAAAAGTGCGCCGCAGCGCACTATACGAAATTTTAAAAACGATAAAGCGTCTCCTGATCTCCTAAAACTACAGGACTGTTATCAGGAGAGCCTTCTCGGATTTAAGATCGCTTAGTTGTGTTTATGTAGCTCTTCATTGAGCTCAATAGCCGACTTGTTTGTTTTAACTTCGATGCGACCGTTTTGTGAGTTACGGCGGAATAACAGATCTGGCTTGCCAGCTAATTCAGCTGCTTTGACGGTGCTGACTTCGTTGTTCTGATCATCAAGGATCGTGACTTTAGAGCCCGCTGTTACGTATAAGCCAGCTTCTAGCGTGCAACGATCACCCATTGGTAAGCCTAAGCCCGCATTTGCACCCAGTAAGCAGTTTTCGCCGACAGAAATGACAACGTTGTTACCACCAGAAAGCGTACCCATCGTGGAGCAGCCGCCACCTAGATCAGAGCCATTGCCGACGACAACGCCTGCAGAAATTCGACCTTCAACCATGCTTACGCCTAAAGTGCCTGCGTTGAAGTTAACAAAACCTTCATGCATAACAGTTGTGCCTTCGCCCACATGCGCGCCTAAGCGAACACGTGACGCATCGCCAATACGGATGCCAGCAGGCACAACGTAATCAGTCATTTTAGGGAATTTATCAACAGAGTTTACGCTAAGAATACGGCCTTGAGCGCGAGCAGCAAGTTGACGTTTCGGCAGATCATCTAGAGACACCGCACCTTCATTCGTCCAAGCAACGTTAGGTAGTAAACCAAAGATGCCTGTTAGATTGATACCGTGCGGCTTAACCATGCGCTGAGAAAGCAGTGTTAGCTTTAAATAAGCTTCTGCAGTGGATGTCGGGCCTTCATCGTTTTCTAGAATACATACAACCAGTGCTTGTTGCGTGCCTTCTAAGATCTCAACGATTTCCGCTTGATCTTCTGCGCCTACTGACAGGAACGCCGCTTCAAGCGATTTTAATTGTGATTCTTTGATTTCGATTGCAGCGTTGCCGCCTTCGTAACCAATTTTTTCTGCAACAGCTGTTACGATTGCATCATCAGCGTTAAGTAAAGGTGTGTTGTAGTAAACTTCAAGCAATTCACCAGCTGAGGATTTAGTGCCTACGCCTAAACCGAATGCAAAATTTGCCATGTTGATCTCCAGATATAAAATTCTAAAATTCGTTTTGCCTGAGGGGCTTTTAGCCAAGCAGGTCGGAATACTCGGTATCTTTAAACCCTACCTTACGCTCGGTTCCAATATCTAGAAGCGGGCGCTTTATCATGGCAGGATGTTGAAGCATCAATTCAATTGCTGAGGCTTCATTAATGGTGTTCTTCACTTCATCGGGTTGCTGTCGCCAAGTTGTACCGCGTTTGTTCAGCAATAGTTCCCAGCCAAGTTCAGCTGCCCATGCTTCAAGCTGGCTTTTGTCTAAGCCTTCTTTGCGATAGTCATGGAAGCGGTATTCAATGTGATGCGCTTCAAGCCATTTGCGTGCTTTCTTAATCGTATCGCAGTTTGGGATGCCGTACATTGTAACCATAATGATCTCCCTCCTTATTACAGTGATTCGATATAAGCGCGGATACGTTCTGCCGCTTCAACGCATTCTTCTACCGTTGCGACAAGCGCCATACGAACATAACCTGCTCCAGGCAATGTGTTATCTGTATCACGAGAAAGATAACGACCTGGTAGTACGGTAACGTTCTGTGAAGCAAATAGTCCTTGCGCAAACTTATCGTCAGCGATAGGTGTTTTAGCCCATAAATAGAAACTTGCATCAGGCTTTTTAACATCCATAACGGGTTCTAAAATACGGATGACGGCATCAAATTTGTGCCGATAAAGATCCCGGTTATCCAACACGTGCTCTTCATCTCCCCAAGCTTCAATAGAAGCGAGTTGATGTTGAATTGGCATAGAAGAGCCGTGGTAGGTTCTATAGGCTAAGAAAGGCTTGAGTAACGCTGCATCTCCAGCGATGAAGCCGGAACGTAATCCCGGGAGATTGGAGCGTTTAGATAAGCTGTGCATGACAATACAGTTTTTATAATCATCACGTCCTAGCTCGGCGCAGGCTTGAAGAAGGCCAACAGGTGGTCTCTCTTCGTCAAGGTATATTTCAGAATAACACTCATCTGAGGCTACGATAAAGTTGTACTTATCTGATAACGCGATTAGCTTTTTGAGTGTATCGAGGTCAGTTACTGCACCTGTTGGATTACTTGGCGAGCAAAGGAAAAGTAGCTGGCAGCGCTGCCAAACATCTTCACTGACTGCATCATAATCTGGGATGAAGCCATTCTCTTCTAAACAGTTTAGGTAGTATGGTTCTGCACCCGATAGGTAAGCGGCACCTTCATATATTTGGTAAAACGGATTGGGTGAGATAACCAATGCATCGTTTTTACGTTCTACCGCGGCTTGAGTAAAAGCAAAAATAGCTTCACGGGTACCGTTGACGGGAAGAACATTGTCTTCTGCGCTTAAGCTGTTTTCGGCTAATTTAAAGCGTGATGTGCACCAGTCAGCTATCGCTTGACGAAGCTCAGGCAACCCTTTGGTCGTTGGGTAGTTTGCCAGTTTGGCCATGTTGTTAATTAGGCATTCTTGTACAAAGGGCGGCGATGGGTGTTTAGGTTCACCAATAGAGAGTGCAATGTGATCAAGATCAGCCGGTGGGGTTACTTCAGCTTTTAGGGCTGTCAGTTTTTCAAAAGGATAGGGCTGTAGCAGACTTAGATCGCGATTCATACTGGTCCTTGAGTTCCCATGTAGGGCTATTTGCGAAAACAAAAATGCAGAAATTTAGGAGCGAAATTATACCTGAATCCTTGCCGTTCTGCGAATAAGGGCATTGGATTAGGCAAACGTTAATAGCCATGAAAATTGTATGAATTATTTTGTAGCAAATTAGTTAGCTGACCATCTGGATTTTACCTTGTTGTTAAATCGCACTATGCTAACAAGTAGGGGCGAACAACCGTTTGAATTATAAAGTTGTTGGTTGATCTCCTGTTGCTTTAGCAAAGGATCTGCTAGTTCTTATTTTGTTGGAGGGGCGATGATGTCGTCAGCCTCCTGATAGGCGCTGTTATGAATCCAGAAAGACGTATATATCCTAGAGTCAATGTCGCAATACCAGCGGAACTGATTACCCATTCGAGTGATAGTGTAGAGGTCATGCTTATAAATTTGAGCGTGGGTGGCATGTTAGTTGAAGGTGGCGAAGATATGGTGGCGATGAAGCCGCCCGTGGAAGGTGCACCGCTGGAGCTTTATCTACATTTTGGGCTAGAGGAGCAGGCAGTTCACTGCCATTGTCGGGTGGTTTACAGTCGACGACAGTCTCAGCAGTGTGTCCACTTTGGCCTGTCCCTTTTAAGTATTGATCATCAAGCATTGGAGTGCCTTCAGACTTATATCAATGCGCAATTGAAATAAGACTGAAGTGCATAAGTGTTTAAGAGGTATCTGGGTGTTTAAGAGGTGTATGGGCGTTTAAATAGTCACCTGCTTATCCGGCAGATCAGGGCTTTTTAACCCTAGTTTTGCGCGCGTTGATTCGATTACCGTCAGTGTCGCGGGTACAAACAGCAAAATTAATACGGTGCCATAGGCTAGCCCAAATACAATAGCGACGGCCATCGGTATCAGAAATTGCGCTTGTAGCGAGGTTTCAAAGAGGATCGGCGTGAGCCCGGCAATGGTTGTTAGCGAGGTTAGTAACACGGCCCGCAGGCGCTGGCATGCGGCTTCGACGATCGCTTCTTCAACGGCCATCCCTTTTTTCCGTAATCCCTTATAAAACGTGACTAAGACGATCGAATCGTTGATCACTATTCCGGAAAGACCGAAGCAGCCAAACAGGGAGAGAATCGTCATACTGAGGCCCATAATGCCATGACCTAAGATGGCTCCTGTTAAGCCTAGAGGGATGGCGAGCATGACCGCAATTGGCCAGCTGTAGGAAGCGAAGACCCAAGCAAGAATGATGAAAATAAGCGTGAGAGCAAGCATGAGGCCTAATTGCATATCAGCCAGCGTTTCCCGCTGACTTTTATTTTTACCCTCAAAGCTTGCGGTAACGCCATATTCACCAAGCAGTTGTTCGAGTTTTTCCGTTTTCAGATCGGTAATGATCTCATCGGCATTGGCGGCCGCTTCATCTAAGTCGGCTGTGACTTTAATTGAAAGCTGTCCATCTACTCGGGTTAATGTATCCAATCCCTGTTTTGCGCGGAACGTGACAATATTGCTGAGTGGAGTGGTACCGCCGTCAGGAAGAACTATAGGTAGTTGTTCTATAACGCTTAGGCGATCTCGTTCAGCTTCGGGAAGCTGAATACGAACTTCGATTTCATCTCTGTTTTGATAGAAGTTTTGTACTTCTAATCCATCGAAGGCCGCTCGAAGCTGACGTCCCACAGCATCCAATGTTAAACCTGCTGTTTTACCTGATGGTGTAAGTTCGTAAATGAGCTGTGATTTCCCAAAGGGCAGGTCATCATCAATGTTCGTGAGTCCAACATAGCCCTTAAGCAAGTCTTGCAACGCTAAAGACGCCTGTTTGATGTTGTGAATATCGGTACCTGAAAGTTTAACTTCAATAGGCTTACCAGGAGGACCGCTTTTGGCGACATCAATAGAAAACTTCTCAATACCTGCCGGCACGGTAATGCGTTCGCGCCACGCTCGGTTAAATTCAGAGGTGCTCGTTTCTCTGCCATCTCCGGGCTTTAATTCTACGAGTAGCGAGCCGAACTCGTCACCGCTATTGCCTGAGACAGAGTTACGTGTAAATGAAGCGCTACGAAGTCTCTGGAAAGCTACTTTGACGTTGTCGCCACCCAAGGCTTCATCGGTTTCGGCAAGCGTGATATCGAGGTGACGAATGAATTGGTCCACTTGAGTGGAATCCGTGCCGGCGCTGAATTGGACATTGGCTGTCATCGTGTCCCGTTCAACCGCGGGGAAAAATGTGAATTTAATTCGGCCGCCTGAGATTAAGGCGATGGCAATGATAAACAACCCAAACGCAGTCGCGATAGTAGTCCAGCGAAATTGAACCGCTTTTGTCACTAGGTTTCTAAAGGGACCATCTTTAAAGTGGTTGAAACCGTTTTCTAAACGAATACGTAGCTTTGACGGATCTAAGTCCGCGACATTTTTGATGCTGTGATGTAGATGCCCAGGAAGGATCAAGAAGCACTCCACCAGAGACGCTAAAATCACGCAAATAACTACCGTTGGAATATCTATCAAGATGTTGCCAATGGTTCCCCCGATAAGTAATAGAGGCAGGAAGGCGGCGATGGTGGTCAGAGAGGAGGCCATGACGGGGGCTAGCATTCGGTGCGCACCGCCAATGGCAGCGTGGAGCCCGCTTTCACCCATCTGTACATGGGTTAATGTATCTTCGCCTACTACGATGGCGTCATCGACGATAATGCCCAGTGCCATGATCAGGCCGAATAGGCTAATCATGTTGATGCTGCCGCCAATAGCGTAGAGAACAGCAAGTGTTGCCATAAAGGAGACAGGGATACCAACGGTGACCCAAAAGGCGACCCGAGCATTTAGGAATAAAAATAGGATGCAGACAACCAGTAATAGTCCGCTAAGACCATTTTTTAAGAGTAAATTTATACGCTGTTTAACCGGTTGCCAACGTTCGTCATAAGTTACCATTTGAATGTCAGATGGTATTTTAGGACGTGTTTTATCGAGCCATTGATTCAGAATTTCAGCTGATTCTAGGGTGTCCTGCGTTTCTGTGCGGCGTAGTTGCAGCATGACCGCAGGATTGCCTTGATACTTTAAAAGTACTTGCTTGTCTTTGACGGCTAAAGATACGTCTGCAATATCACCTAAGCGTACAAGCCTGCCGTCCTTATCCGTAATAACAGGTAGTTGACGAAAACCTTCAACATCACGTTGCTGATTAAGGCTGCGGATCTGTCGTGAGCCGTCCCCTTTGGCTGCTGTTCCAGCAGGCAGATCCAAGCTCCTTAAACGAATATTGTTGGCGACTTGAGCCATGGTCATATCCAGCTCATGAAGTTGCGCAGCCGGCAGTTCAATGCTTATTTGCTTATCAGGGAGGCCGGTGAAGTCAATTTTGTTGATCCCAAGATCAAGTAACTCTTGTTCAAATCGTTGGGCGAAAGGGCGTAGTTCTTCTAGAGAACCGTTTTTGCTACTAATGATAAGGCTGGCGATCTGTTCGTAGCGGATGATACGTTGCACTAAAGGCTCTTCAACGTCACTGGGCAGTTCTCCTCGGACACTGTCGATCTTCTGCTTCACTTCATCAAGCAGATAATCAACATCAGTATCCTCGTCAACTTCCATTCGAATCGAAGCGGATCCCTGTTGCGCTGTAGAATATAATGTATCAATGCCGGTCAGGGATTTTAGTTCCTCTTCTACCGGTAAAATAATAGAGCTAGCGATATCCTCAGCTGCTGCGCCGCTCCAGACAATTTGTACGGTAATGACGTCTAACTCAAAAGAGGGGAAAAACTGTGTGTTTAGTTTTTTGATGCCCCATACGCCAGCGAGGATCATCAAGAGCATGAAAAGGTTTGCAGCAACTCGATGGCTTGTAAATGCCGCGGTAAGGTTATGTAGAGGACCTTGGTAGTTATTCATTTACAGGCCCTTTAGCAGCGGGACCGTTTTGGTTTGATTGCTTTGCGACGATAGGCTCGGCTGCTGGACTCGCGGTTGATGAAGAGAACTCTCTTACACGTAGACCGGTAATGGCATTGGGCAACTGAGTGGTCACCAGTCGATCGTTGGGTTGAATCTGATTGCTGGTTACGAGTACGACCGGGTTTCCTGAGGAATCAATACTATCTCCAATACGATTAACCTGGATCGCTTCTAGACGTTCATCTACTACGCGATAAATTCTATCTAATCCATAAAGCGCCATCGGAGGTAATGGAATCGCCCGTTCTACCCCCGGCAGACTCACGTTGATTTCAATAGAGCGCCCAGGTTCTGGGAAGTACGCTTGATTTTGTATGTTGAAAAGTCCATCTACGCCCGCGCGGCCGTTATTGACTTCAGCAGCAATTCTATCCAATCGCAGGGAGAGAACTTCACCGTCTATCTGGCCGTTAGCAATAATATCCTGTGCTGAATTAGAGGCTCTTAGCATGGGCAGAATGCGATTTGGTATTTGTGCTCGAATCTCTAAACGGTCCAAACTGTATAGGCCCAAAAGAGGATCGCCAGAGCGCACTCTATCCCCAGGTGCTACGCTCAAACTTGCTACTCTTCCGCTATATGGCGCTTTAATCTGTGTGCGTGATAGATCTAGCTTCGCTGCGTCAAGCAAGCTATTTGCTCTAAGTAGCTGAGATTCTAATTGACGCAAACGGTTGGGATGATCTGCGATAGATTGTTCACGTTGCGTCAGTGCTAGCGCTTGCTGCTGGTAGTCTCTTCGTGAAGCATCAAGCTTTTCTTGACTGGTTAGTTTTCGTTTAATGAGGTTTTCGTAGCGCTTTACTGTTTTATAACTCAGCTGTTGTAGATTCTTTTCAATTTTTAACGCTTTTAAATCTGCGTTATGACGCACTTTTTCTGTTTCTGCTTGTGCAATATAGTTGTCAACATCCGCTTGGCGTTGGGTGACAAGCAGTTTGGCATCACTATCATCAAGTTGAATCAGTAATTGATTTGGGGTGATTGCGTTGCCTTCATCGATATGGACAGCGCCTACAAAAGCAGTCACCGCCGCCGTAACTTTGCTCATGCGTGGCGACTCAACTTTACCGTATAGCTTGAGTGAAGGCTGGTGGGTTCCCGGTTCAGCTGAGATAGTGCGAACACTCCAGATCTTTTCTTGAACAGGTCTAGAGGGGGCTTGGGGCTTATTCATTTTGAGGATGACAAATGTAGCGATCGCCACCCCGATGATAACGATGGGGAGGAGCCATTTTAGATGGTTAACTTTACTCTCTATTGTGTCGCTCATGCTACGCTCGTCATCTATTTGAAAGCCCGTATTGGGTTGTGCTTAACGGCAATATTAGCCGAATCCGATGTTGATGTTCAGTAATCGTTTCGTATCTTTACACTCTGGAGTATCTCATGCGTAGTTTCTTTTCATGCAAAAGCTTACTGGTTTGTTACCCCAGAGCGTTTGGATAAGCTACATTGTTCGCGAAAACCAATACTCTTGTGCTAACTTCTTGATATCAATGAGTCATAACCCGGGGGCTAGATGCATACTTCAAGTGTACGTTGTTTAAACGCGACTGGATTTCATAATATGGTTTACCATGAGTGGGGTAGTCAAGATAACGAGCGGGTTATTATCTGTGTGCATGGTCTTGCTCGAAACAGTCGTGATTTTGATGAGTTAGCGCGGGTGCTCGCGCGTGAGTATCGAGTCATATGCCCTGATATTGTTGGCCGCGGGGATAGCGATTGGTTACCTGCAGGGCAGGAATATGGATTACCGCAATATTTAAATGACATGACGACGTTGATTGCCCGCTTAAATGTAGAGCAAGTGGATTGGGTGGGGACCTCGATGGGAGGTATCATTGGTATGTGTTTGGCGGCATTACCTGATTCCCCGATTAAGCATCTGGTGCTTAATGACATTGGCGGGCTTGTTCCAGCTTCGGCTTTGCAACGAATCTCTGACTATTTAGGTGAACAGCACTTTGATAGTTTAACTGAAGTCGAAGCGTATATGCGTCAGACCTATCTTTCATTTCAAAACCTCACTGATGCCCAATGGCTGCATTTAGCGAAGTGCGGAGCAAAGTCGGATGGAGATGAGGGCTATCGTCTGCATTATGATCCAGTGATTGCAGAAACAACCAAGAGTGCAAGTAAAGAGGATATTAATCTCTGGCCAATCTGGTCTGCAATTTCAATCCCGCAACTGTTGATCTGGGGAGAGGAGTCGGATGTTCTGCAAGAGGAAACCGTGCGTACTATGCAAGCAAACGATAAACTAGAGCTTTTCAGTGTCCCGGGGATTGGTCATGTTCCCTCTTTAATGGAAGCTGACCACATAGAGCGAATCCAGTATTGGCTTCGCGAACATCGAAACGAGTAGTGTATTCCCAGCGTATTAGGAGTCAGGATGAGCGTATTAACCCGTTGGCCACAAGATCAACTTTGTTTAAGTTATCGTGAGCGTGAGGAAGCGGTAACGGCCGTTGAGAAAGCTTTTGCATCAACGCTTGAATCATTGAAAGTTGATATTGGCCTTGTGGATATGTTCGAAGCTATCTACGTTCCATTAGGGGCTTGGCTTGCCTGTCGTAAGCGCCAGAAGACTGGGCCTTTGGTGATCGGTATTAATGGTGCTCAAGGGGCCGGAAAGTCGACCTTATTTAATTTAGTAGAAGTGATCTTGACCGAGGGATTTAATCTCAACGTGGTTGGCTTCTCCATTGATGACCTTTATAAAACATACGATGAAAGAGTAGAGCTTTCGGAAACGGTTCATCCATTACTGCGCACGCGGGGTGTTCCGGGAACTCATGATGTAGATCTTGGTATTAAGATTTTGAACTCTCTTAAAAAGAGCGATGAAAATACAGTGACCAAAATACCTGTATTTGATAAGTCGACAGACGATCGTTGCCAAGCGGCGGTATGGCAAGAGTGGGTGGGACCTGCAGATGTCATTGTTCTTGAGGGTTGGTGCGTTGGTGCAGATCCGCAATCGCCGGAAGCGTTGGTTGGAGCGATTAATGAATTAGAGCGAGATAAAGACCAGAATGGTCTTTGGCGAGACTATGTTAATGCTCAGTTATCAGGTCCATACCAAGAGCTTTTTTCCATGATCGAAGTGTTGATTATGTTAAAAGTGCCCAGTATGGATGCTGTTTTTGAGTGGCGTTCCCTACAGGAAAAGAAATTAGCGGAGCGGGTAAAATATATCTACGATACTCAGCAGCCAACTGAGCATCTACGTATTATGGATGAAGAGCAGATTCAGCGTTTTATTCAGCATTATGAGCGTTTGACTCGGCATATGCTGGAGGAGATGCCTGGACGAGCAGATATTACTTTATGCTTGAACGACAACCATAAAGTATCCGAAATACTGATTAACAGCCCCTTACAGAGTTGTGGGTAAATAATGAGCCATCGAGCAGAGCGGTGTTTCAGCGCTCTGTTGGTGCTTTTATGGCTTATATCGGTAAGAATGTCATAGAGGCAGCCCCTTGCACGACACGGTTAATCGTACGATTGGTTTTATCTGAGATAATCCGTGCCATCAGGTCTTGAATTCCAATTAGCTTCCCGAGAATACGTTCGTAGCTGTAATTACTGATCCCCTCTTCCGATATGCCGTTGCTCAAAATATACAATTGGCCTTGGGGATCTTTTCGATTATTTAGATGCCAAGCGACAGATTCTAAATTACGAGCGGAGTTGTATAGTTTCTGCTGGTTTAGATCATCAAGAAAGAAAATCTCTTTTTTTCCATCATAGGCCGCATCTAGCATGCCTGTGATGCCCGCCATTAAGGCAAAGACTCTATCGCCATGGAACGTTTCTGAAAATGCTAAAGGGACAGCGGCAGTGCCATCTAAATTGTTCAATTCAGCAAAGCCCGTTGCTAAACGTTGCGCTGGGAAAAGCTGATCTAGGCGCTTCTCTACCGTCATGCCTGGCGTTTTTTGGAGCTCTTTAGGGTTACGCTTGTAAAGTTTAATCGTCAGCTCTCGAGTGAGTTTTCGCCACTCTTTTAGATTTACATCCGACACCATGTCAATATCTGATTTTGCTAGATTCTTCATGTCGAACGGCTTTGCATTTTTGTCCATGCAGCCAGTAGAAAGAATTAAAACTGCGAAGATTAGGATGAAGCGCATAAAATCCCTTAGGCGGATGTAGAAAGTATAACTTCAAACTATAAAGGTTTTAGTTAAGTAGATACAAGTAAAGGGAGAGTATCAAATCGTGGGAGATTTTGAGCAGTGGCTTAAAAATCAGAGAGTTAGCATTATTGGTAAGATGCCGGTGTCAGGTGGTGATACTGCATATAGCGAACGCGTATTATTATCTGATGGCCGCTCTCTTTTTGTTAAAACAATGCTGGAACCTATATCCGATATATTTATGGCTGAAGCCGCAGGGCTTACTGCGCTAAGTGATAGCGGAGTTCTGTCAGTTCCAGAGGTGATCTACGTAGATCATCAGGTTTTAGTGTTGGAATACTTGGAACCGGTGCAACAATGTAGCAACTATCAAGGGCTTTTAGGCCGCTCGTTAGGTCTTCTGCATCGACAAGAAAAAACGAGCTTTGGTTTTGAGATTGATACCTACTGCGGCGCCACACGCCAGCTGAATACACCGAACAGCGATGGGTACGATTTTTACATTAATTGTCGGTACCTCTTTCTCGCTGAGATCTGCTTAGCGCGAGGCTTGCTTGATATTAAGGATGTACGGGCGTTAGAGACTATTTGCCGGCGGTTACCTGATTTGATACCAGAACAGGGGCCTGCGTTGCTTCATGGCGACTTATGGAGCGGCAATGTCTATCAAGATAAGGCGGGGAAGCCTGTACTTATTGATCCTGCTGTTTATTGGGGGTGGCCGGAAGCTGATATTGCTATGACGCATTTGTTTGGCGGCTTTTCTGTAGCGTTTTATGACTCATATGAGCAAAC
>Ga0193962_1001000_pt1 | contig 13169 bp, 17 predicted proteins | sample FB_5_MG_FD_140335 | JGI IMG/M metagenome (GOLD analysis project Ga0193962, IMG submission 140335) | Microbial mat bacterial communities from the Broadkill River, Lewes, Delaware, United States - FB_5_MG | ecosystem: Environmental > Aquatic > Freshwater > River > Microbial mats | place: USA...
CAGTATGTGTAGTAAGGTTAGAACCTGCTATAACAAAAGAAGTTGTATTCTCTCATAATCCTTTTGAAAATGATGATATTCTTAAAAAGAAAAAAGGTTTAGAAGGAGCAGATGAAGTTAAAATTAAAAGAAATGCAGATGCATGGAATTTTATTGATTTATATGATTCTAAATATTCAATAGAACATAATGTTGCATCAAAAATTAAATCAAGTTCAATTAAAGCAGGTGGAGATTCATTTGTTGAAGGTTTAATGGGAGCAGTTGAAACAAATCAAGATATATTAAATTGTAGAGATTCAATACATAAAGATGGATTTAATTTTAAAGAAGTTAGAAATAAAAATGATGATACGTTAGACCAAATAAATACTAATTTCTTAACAAGTAAAGTAACAGTTTATACACATAATGTACAAGATAAATTAGATGAAGCAATTGATGAGTTAAAATCAGAAACTTTAAAAGAACTTGATAAAACGCTTGAAACAATTTCACCTTATATATCAGAAATAGTTAGAGAAGAATTAGTAAATGAAATTAAAAATCTTTTCTATGATACTATTGAAAATTCAGATAATGTTAGATTATTCTTAAATACAAATCATTTAAGAGATAACTTAACTTCTTTAGATTATATGAATATTGTTAAATCAATAAACAAAAAAGAGTATACTCAAACTCCTGAAAAAGGAATGCCTGATTATACAATTTATGAATCAACAGAAGATTTAAAGTTATTAATTGAAGAAAACTTAAAACCTCATGAAAATGAAGAAGGTCAATTCACAGAAGACCCTAAAGTTTTAAATAAAAATAATGATGAGATTTTCTTAAATGTGAAAACAAATCAAATTTTCTTATTAAAAGCGGTAGAAGATGTAAATGGAGAATTTGAAGATGTTGAGAATGGTTATAAATATAATGTTGTAACTGATACAATAACTATATCTGAAGATGTTACATTAAAAGACTTAATTTATAATTATGAATTACAAGTTGAAAATTTAGGTTTAGATGGAACTTATTTAACTGATAAAGATGGGAAATCTGTTACATTTGCTGAATTAGAAACAAAAATTCAAGAATCAAATGTTGTTGGTATTACAGGAACAGGTTTTAGAAACAATTATTTAATACCTATTGAAGTTGAAACTACTTTCTCATCTGAAAGAGCAACACTTGTAGCAGAAGCAACTACTAATGCTGATAATATATGTTCTAATGCATTATACTTCAATTATGAAGCTGATAGAGTTATTAGACAAAAGTTAGAAGCATTTGATATGCTATCTAAGTATACAAGTAGAATATTAGGTGAATTAAGTCATACAACTAAAGAAAAAGCTACGAACTATTATGGTATCATGAAAGGTTCTGCTTTAGACTCTAAAATCAATAATAGAGCATCATCACAAGAAGTAGATACTTGTGATAAAAGAAAGATTACATGGAAAGGAATCAAATGTGTTCCCGGAAGTGGTGGGAGACTTCAAAACCTTAGAAATCAGGGTGGTCAAGACATTAGTGGTGCAGATGTTTTAGCTTATATTAAAGAAGTTGCTTCACAAGATGAAGTACTTAAACCTTTAATTCAAGATTTAACAATAGAAGTAAATGGTAAAACAGTTGTTTTAACAAGTATTGAAGATACTTTTTATAAATCAATATTTGATGCATATGATTCAAACCCATTACATCAGTATTTTCCATACTATGAACACTATACAAAACCTTTCTCAAGTCAATTCCCTTGTATGAGTTGTACTGAGACAATTATTAAACCAAGAGGTAATGTAACTCAAGATGTTGTTTATATATTAAGACAATTAAGAACAAAGTTACATAAACAAATTACAGCTTTAATTGATATTCAAGCTTATGAACAATGTAGAAATGATATTAATTCATTTGGTAAAGCAGAAATAGATAGAGGTTTATTTAATCCAAACTTCATTAAGTCTAATCCTAAAAATTTAATTTCTATAGAAATTGAAAAAGAATTTGATTTAATATCAACAAGTGAGACTGAAAATTCACAAGATAGAATATCTGATATTAAAGTTAGAAATACTGATTTATCATTTGCATTAAGAGACGAACTTTGTAAAAATTTAATTTTACCTACAAAATTTGTTGAAGGTGATATTGATAAATTACCATTAACAATGGATAGAATTTTAGAATTTAGAAGAGATATAGGTATTTTATATTCACCTAAAGTATTTGAAAGTAGAAAATATAGAGATAGATTTGATAATCCAAATATTTACCAATCTCAAATTTGTACAAACAAAACTGTTAATAACCAATTAAGAAGTGTTGCAACTATTAATTCAGGTGATGCAAAATTATATAACTGTGAAACTCCTAAAGTTGGAGAATTCGAAGTTAATAAAAAGTTAATTGATATAGCAATAACAGATATAAGTGATAGATATAATAACTTAACATCACCTTATACAAGAGTGGCTTTAGAATACATTGATTTAATTGAAATGACAACAGATAACGATATAGGTAATTCACAATCAATGTCAGGTTCTGATGAACTTGCTCAAGAGATTTTATCAATAGGTGACTATAATGATAAAACAAAACTAGAAGAAGATTACTTAAATTGTTTAGAATTTAAAAACCAAACAAAAATTGTTACAGGTTTTGATTTTGAAACAGGTTCAGATACTAAATATGAAGTATATGAAAATGCTGATAAATTATATTCTTATAAAGCAGATGTTTGTACAAATAATGATTCTCAATTACCTAAAAGATGGTTAAAAGGTCAATATTGTAAAAATGGATGTAATTGTGCTAAAGATGAAATTTTAGTTGTTAAAAATTGTGAAGATATATTACAAAGAAATAAAAAAGTAGCTTCTTTTGAAAATACTACTTGTGCTGAAGCAGGTATGGCTTTAGACCAAGTTATGAATACAAAAGTTGAAGAAAAAAATGTAAGTGATTTAGCTCACCAAGCAAATACTAATGCTTCTGAAAACGCTAGAGATTCTAAATCAAAATTAGACCAAGGTGTTGAAAAGAACGTTGATGAAAATGGTCAAGTAACTATGGAATATAGTAATTCAAACTATGCAATCAAACAAATTGGTGCAGGAACAGCATTTACTAACCAAGTTAAAAGTGAAGATGAAAATTCAGGTAATGGTGCAAGTTTAGCAATGTCAAATGGTCATTATCAAGATAAAGCAGGTCAGGCACAATCACAAGAGAATATAAGTGCAAATTCTAACTCATCTTCAGGTGGAACTATTAATTCAAGTGACAATAAAGATGAAACTAAAAGTGCTTATTCTAAAATGAATAAAGATGATAAAGGTAATGGTAATAAAGCTAAGGCTGAAAGTGGTTCATCTGTTAACAAGTATCTAAAACACACAGGTGGTAGAACTGATACTGATTATAATTCAAGAAGAAGTGAAGTAGATGATATGGGTGATAAAATGTCAGAAAGTGATATTAATTCTCCAAATGAAATGATTGATGAAATGGAATCAGGTGAATACAAAGATGATAAATATGAGTTAGAGTGTCCTGATTGTGATGGTTTTAAAGAAGTAACTATGCAAGATGCTGATGCAAGACTTATAGAAATCAATGAAAAAAATAAAGTAAAACAAAGTGAAATTAATAACTTTAAATCACAATTTAAAGTAGATGATGAAGCTGAATCAAGTTTATTAGAAGAAGTTAAATACGAAAGTGATTATGAAGGTAATAGTAGAATAGACCACTATAAATACAAAAATAATCCTGAATTAGCAGAAAAAGATGGTCAAGAAACTGCTGAAATAGTACAACAACTTGCAGGTGCAACTGAGACTGAAGATGATAAGTCTGAATATAAAGACAAATCAAAACAAAATTATATGGATGACAAACAAAGAGAATTCTTAAAAGAAGAGGGTATCACTAGATAGTGATACTCCTCGCTCTTTGTCATTTAAAATACTTAAACTAACTCCTTTTAACTCACAACTTTAACTATTTAGAAATAACTGATTTCTCAACTAATTGTCTTGTAGCTTCGTTATAAGCAAATGATGTTTGTTCATCAAGGTTATCGCCTTTTAAAGCAACAATTTCAATACGGTCTAAATCTAATCTTTCAAGAAGTTCTTGAAGACATGGATAAGACAACTCTTTACGATGTTTCATTAAAACTATTTCTAAATCTTCACCATTAAATTTAAATGGTTCAATTTCAAACGTTTCTTTTGACATAATAACCCCCTATATTTTAAAATCTTTAGATTATACCGAAACTTTGCTTATATGATGCTTAAGCGAATTTTAGCCATAATTTAAGGATATATTAAAGATTTATAAGTTATAATATACTAACTTAAAATTTAAAGGCTTATGAATGAGAAAATTACTATTGATATTGTTTTTATTTATGACGGTTTCAAATGCAACAATATATAATCTAAAATATCATAATATTACAATTGGTGAGATTAAAAATATTGAAACTACAGAAAAAAAATTTTTAAAAATCAAAGTTATTAGTTCTTTAGCTAGATTTATGCTTGGTGAAGATTATTTAGTTTACTATGAAGAAGGGTATACAACAGGTAATCATAAAAACTCAAAGTATAAAAATGATAAACATGCCATTCTAAGAGTTATAGAAAAAGCTGTAAAAGGTACTATAAAAGATGAAACATATATAATTTCAAAAGAAAAAACAATTGAAATTAAATTTGATAAAGACTTTAATCAATATAATTTTATTTATATTAAAAAAGGTAAAATAAAAAGTGAAGGTTTTATTAAACTTAAAAATAATTCTTTATTATCATTCAAAGATACAAAAAACAATGTAGAAATATTATTAGTTAAGAATTAAATATGAATAAAGATATATTCCTATTATTTAATTACAAAACTTCAAAAGATTATGAAAAACTATTTGAATTACTTAAAACGAATAAAATAGTATGTTTAATTAATCATCATATAGAAATAGAAGATAAGAATGTAAAAATACAACAACTATGTACTAACTTTTCATTAAATGATGATAAAGAAATAATGATTGGAATAGAAGGTAAAGTCATAATATTTGCACATGAAACTAAAGATTTAACAATGAAAGAGTTATTCTTGTCTCTATGCAAAGAAAAAGATTTAGAATATATTGAGCCAAATATATAAAGAAAAGCTCTATAAACAGCTTTAAAATGATTTTAAACAAGATAAAGGAACTATATTTATGAAAACAATAGTATTTTTAGATGGAACAAAAGAATTACCTATGGAACACCTTTTTGAAAAAGGTGATATTCTAATTAATAAAAAAACAAAAAAAGAAGTTATTTTTGAAAGTTATTATGTGACAGGTATGTTAAAATATTCCAATGAAAGTCAAAATAATATAATAGGGTATATAAATAGATTTGAAAAAAAACAAAATGATAAAAATAACCATTTAACTCAAATTCAAAATCTACTTCAAAATGACTTATTTAAAATAGATGAAAGTAAAGATAAAGAGATAGATGAATATTTTGAAAAAATAGATAATCGTAAATCAAAAAAAATAGATATTTAAAAGAAAATGCAGAACGAGCAACTATCCTTAAACCTCCGTGGGTAAACTTTAGCGTGGATTGTTACGTTATCCTTCTGACTATAATGATTATAACTAAATTATTAAAAAAGTAAAACTATTATTTTACCAAACTTTTAATATCACCTTTTTGAATTAAATAAACAATACTTCTTACACCTTCTTTCATTGATGTAGTAGTAAATTCATATCCATTGATATTAAAGACAAAAGCTTGGGCTTTAATAATATAAGGTGTGCCTTTTTTATACTTTTTTCCTGCTTTTTTGATTTCATACAATTCAGCAATACCTTTTTTCATTTTATATTCGAAACTACCATTATTCATATAAATAGCTTTAGGAAATTGAATATAATTTTTAATATAAGAAGCGTGTCTACTTACATAATTATCCATTTTAATAACACGTTTTGTTAAAGGGTCATTTTTTCTAACTGCTTCAAAAACTGCTTCAATCTTAACTTGGTATAGGTAAAGTTTTTTAGGACTTGATGCATTAGCAACACCTAAAGATAAGTAAAGAAATAAAAACATTGAGCCAATAAGAGATAATTTTTTCGTCATAGGAAATCCTTTAATAATTAATTTAAGTTTATATTTAATATTATACGATAATTTATAACAAAACGTTTATATACAATAAAGAAATTAAAAGAAAGTGATAAAAGGGCAACAATTCTTAAACATCAAATGGGTATACTTAAATGTGAATAGTTATGCAATCCTTCTATCTATATAATATATTATAAAGTTTAAAAAAAGGGTTTTAATTTATCCTTAAGAACATCTGCACCAAAAGGTTTAACAATATAATTATTAACACCTGTTTTTAGAGCAGTTATAACTTCGCCTTTACCACCTTCAGTAGTAATCATAATAATAGGCTTATTTTTATTAATGTTATCAGATTGTCTAATTTTATGAACTAAAGCTAAACCATTCATATTAGGCATATTCCAATCAGTTAAAATAACATCAAATTCTTCTTTTTCAATTATTTTAAAAGCTTGAACACCATCAGATGCTTCAAAAATATTATCAGAGTCAATACCAATTTGTTTAACAACATTTACAATAATTCTTCTCATCGTTAAACTATCATCTACAACTAAAATTTTCTTCATAAAACTTACCTTTATAGTCTATTTTTATAACAATTATAATAAAAAATAGAAAAATAATAAAATAGGGAGTATCAAAAGACACTCCCCGAATCAATAAGCAGTTGCGGGAGATATAGATAATATATTATCTATGCTTTAATTTAAAATATGTTACTTATTCGCCTTTCTAATAACAAGTGTATCAGAAGGTTTCCTAAATTTAAGTCTAGTCACCTTTTGTTGATGAACTAAATTACCATAGATTAAATTACCAAACACCAAAAAGGTGAACGCAATTCTTAGTAAGTTTTTGATTTACTCCTTTTACTTAAAGATTACATATATTATATCTAAAACCAACGATTATGTCAAGCTTCTTTACTATAATATTATACGATAAAATGGTTATTTATAAGGAGTTTTTATTAATAATATCTTGGCATATAAAAGAATTATTTTCAGGGCAAAGAATATCATCAAATTTAGATGAATAAGGATATATAGATAAATCTTTAAAAGATATTTTTGCATAAATAGGGTTTCTTTTTTTTTCATATCGTTGCAAATTTATAATTAAAGATTTCTTATTTTCTTTAAAAATAGTGGCTAGTTTTTTAAGTTGAATGCCATCTAACAATTCATAACTTACAATAAAAACACCCCATTTATATTCATCGAAAGAATTAATATTTAAATTTTTATGTAAAGGAAGATAACCAAAAATTTTAACAACAAATTTTTTATTTTTCAAAAATTTTACCCTTTATATGAACTTAAATATAAAATATTATATAAACTTATAGTAAAAAATGATAAAAAACTTATAATAAGTTATATATTTCAAAAGATTATTAATAAAGGGATTTATCATGATAAAAACAAAATACGTGTTTTCAACACAATTTAACAGATTAGGTATGACTGCTCTAGAAGAGACAAAAAAGAATATTGAAAGTTTATTAACAAGTAATAATATGAAAATATTAAGTTTAACTGAAGACACAGATGGTAAATTATCATTAGATATTGAAGCACCTGAAAAAATAGACAATATACATGAACTTTATAAATATATTTCTGATAATGCTCCATGCGGTGTAATGACACATATTAGAAGTTTAAATAAGCTACCTTATGCAAGAAATAAATATAAAGATGAATATAATACTGAATCAGATAAAGAAAGCTTAAAAAGCAAGTATAAGATAACTGAAGATGAGTTTGATACTATTCAAATAGCAGAATTAATAAGTGAAAATCATAAAAAAGAAATAAATGAAGTAATAAATGAAAATAAATATAAAAATATGTCTTTTAATGAAACAAAAGACTTAATACCTAGAATAATATTATCTATAACAGGTGATGTAGATAAAAGATTATATGAATGGTTATGTAACAATTTAAACTTTGCAGAAGTTCAAGAAATGGGATTCTTCAAAAATGAAGATAATGCTAATGATATTTATGATAAATATAGAACAAAGAAAAATGGAAAAGTAAATAATAAAATCATAAAACAATAATTCATGAATGAGGTAACGACCCTCATCATGATAAAGATTTAATATACTATATTCTCAAATAATATTTTTGCTATATTTTTTTCATAATAAATGTTTAAATCAAACATTTTTTTATTATTCTCTTTATCCTCAATCATATAATAATAACCATTTAAAATATAATGTTCATCATTTTTATCTAAATAAAGGCAAGGTTTATCATTGTTTCTCAAGCCTTCTAATGTAGTGGTTTGAATGGTTTTAAATTTATTATTGTAATCAAAAGTATCACTAAAATCATTTAAAAATAAAAGTAAATCTTCGTTATAAGAAAAATCATCAAAATTAAAAGTAAAAAATTTTTTTTGATTTTCAGTACTTGTCTGAATATCAGTCTTAATTTTAACAGCAAAATCAATACTTTCTTTATCGCTAAATCCTAAAAAATTCATAGTAGAAAAATATCGAACAAGCTCTTTATTATAAACAAGATTTTCTTCAAAATCTTCAAAAGAGAAAGAACAATTAGATAAATCAATATCTAAAAATTTTTTAAATATTTTATTAAAATTAACACAAGCATTTATTTCTGTAAAAACTTCCTCAAAATTAACACCTCTACTATTTTTATCAATATCAAGTCTATTTTTAGTATGATAAATTTCATGCGATAAAACTTTAATAGCTTCCACATCATTTCTATTAAAATCAAATATAGAATTATTTATTTTTTTTAAAACATTATAAAAATAAAAAAAAGTATCTTCATGAAGTTCGATAGAAAATTTATTATATGGAGAGTAACCATGATAATAGCCAATGCTATCACATGAAGCAAAGTTATGATTAGTCCTATTTTTTACACGAATACGTGAAATAGTTCCATCAAGGTAAGAATGATTAGCATTATTACACAAGATTTTATAAAAATATTCTAAATGTTTTTTAACTCTTTTAGAGCGATTATCATAATCTGAAAATATATTTTGTAAAATAGTCATACAATCCCTTTAAAAGCATTTTATATATTAAATAATATTATAATTATGCTTAAAAAGAGATAAAGAAACCTAATTATTAAAAGTTTTAAGCAAAAACAATTTACTTAAAAATAAATCTGTATTTGATTCTTCGTGAGTATCTAAATTTTCGCTTTTAATTCTATAATTAATCACCCATCCATCATATTTTAAAGAAATATTATCTATTATTATTTTAAAAGAAGGGAGATTTCTAAATATATCAATATAAGATTGATGTAATTCTTTTTCTTCTAAATGAGAATAATTATCTATTGAATCAGGATATGTTTGGAACAAATCATGAGTTAACAAAAGAATAATTTCATCAGAAAAATTATGAGATTTATATTTTTGAATATTAAATATACTTACTGATAATTCAGCTAACAAATTATTTAAATCACTTGAATATAAATATTGTGCTTCGCAATGTAAAGTTAAACTTGACATATTTATTTACCTTCCATTTTAAATAACTGTTCTTTTAACTTCTTCAAATAATTCATGTAAATTAGATATACTTTGTTCTAATTTTAATAAATCTTTATTATCAGCATTGTTTTTTAAAATTAAAATATTATTTAATTGAGTGATAATTCTATTTAAAGACATTACAAGTTTAGATTTATATTCTTGCTTGTTAATAACATGACTATTACCTATCAAATGCAATTTATTCATCAAAGTATATAAAATAGAATCACTTTCCTTGAGAAACAATTGTAGGCGTTCTTCAATGCTTTCAAAATTTGATTTATCATTTCTAATAAATTCAACATAATAATTTAATTCTAGAATAAATTTTTCAAAACCTGTCTCAACATCCTCTTTTTCTTTCAAAAGTATTTTAAAAGTTTTAGCACAAACTAAATTGCTATTTGCTATTTCTTTAATATCTTTCAAATCAATATCAATATTCATAATTTTTCCTTATCTGAAATATAAAAATCATTAATATCAAACTTTCTCTAAAAAGCTCAATATATTTTAATAAATATTATAAAAAATTAAAAAGAAAAAGAGTTTTTAAAGGTATTTATTTAAGGAAATAAGAAAGTTCATTATATAATGATTTTGCAAATTCTTGTTCAGCAGGAGTACCATTACATAGTATATTAGCTAATTTTTCAGTATTAAAACTTGTGTTTAAAAAGCCATCAATAAAATCTGAACCACTTTTTAAGTCTTCTAAATCAGAATTAGCAACAGTTTCAATTGTACTTATAACACCTGAAATATCAGAAGAACCATCTACTAATTCAACATCATTAAGAATATTTAATGTATCTAATAATTCAGTTTGTATATTTTCAATTTTTTGAGACATATATTCATCCTTTTTTTATTTGATTTTATCAAAAAAAAGAATAAAAAGAAAGAATAAAAATAGATAAAGGTAGAGAAAAACCTATGTTAAGAATTTAAAGGTTTTCCATTAACGTAAACTACGCCATTTAAAGTAACTACATGGTTTGTAGCAGTTCGAATATTACATAACATTTATTTTTGCCTCCTTTTATTGGCTAAAGATTAATTCCATAATCATAATTAAGATAATAAACCAAGTTAAACCAAAGAATTTTAATATGCTTGATTTATATTTATCAACAATAACTCTAGCAATTGGAATTGCTAAAAAAACAACAATTAATAAAGGTATTCTAAAAACATTTATAGCTTCTTTATCAAAAGTATGACCCACTATAAAAATAGTGCAAACTAAGGTAAATAAAGTAAATATAATTAACGCTTTTATAAGGGTTTGATTCTTTTCAACAAAGTAATTAAATTTATCAGACATATTTTAACTCCTATAATAAATTATATATATTATTATATGCAATATTAGCTTAAAAGCAGATTAAAGAAGTCCACTTTAAACTATGAATTTAATTATTAAAATTGATTAGAAAGGTATTTCATCTTCATCAATGCTAGAGTGCAAAGGTATCGAGAAATTTGTTTTTAATGCTAAATCATAAGGATTGTTTTTTAAAAAATACAAAAGATTCTCATGAAATTGATGAGATTTATTATAAATCAAAGTAACAGTTACTTTAATATTTTGAGAATCTAAAAATTCAATATCAAAATTCCAATCGTTGTCAGAAATAGATATTTTAGTATCTTTAGAACCAAGATTTAATTTAGTTACTTCATAATCTTTTTCTCCACTTTCTAGTCCTTCTGAAAGTAAATTAAAAATTGCGGTATTCGTATTTTTATTAACAACACAACTAATAGAAAAAGCATTAAAAAATTTATTAATATAAGTTGATTCAATATGTGACGAACATTTTAAAGAATATTTTTTATCCAAGCTAAAATCCTTACAAGTATTTAAAGAATAATAACAAAAGTAAACTTAAAGAATTATTAAATTAATTTTTTATTTTAGAGAAATATCTTCTTGCTTCCCACCCTTTAATAAAACCAAAGGAATCATCATAATATTTGAATCCGACTCTATCTTTTGAACGATTTAAAAATAAAGTGTCACCCTTTTGAATGATTTTCTTAAGACCATATCCTTTAAAAGATTCATTGCATATTACTTGTTCCCCATCTTCAAATACAGTATTATACTCAGGGAACTTCATTTCATTCGACATAATTTATATCCTTATTATTAATTTTTTTTGCATATTGTTCTAATAAAAATTAAATAACCTAAACCGATTGATTTCTCCGAATCAAAAGATTTAATCTCATACTTATCATTGTCAAGAATTTTATTATCAAATAAAGAAGATGGTAACTCAGGTACAGAAATAGTAAAAACAAAAACTTCATCAACAGAATCATTCCCCATTTCAAAACTTAAATTATTAATATTTTTAACACCTCTATCTTTTAAAAATAAAATTACAGATGACTGTAATTCATTAAATAATTCTAAATCAATTAACATAGTATTCCTTTTTTGTTTTAATTTCATTTATTTTACCTAATAGACTAAATAGATTACAATCATAAAATGCAGATATATTCCAACATTGATACTCAACAATTGAAATATTTTTATTAGTTTCTGCTAAATCAATCACAAATATATCTTTAGGTTTATATAATTTTGAATATTCTATAGCTTTCTCTTTAATATAATCAGGTACTACATTCGAAGGAGAATATTGATTATTCCATTTATATCTTGAACATTCTAATATTTCATCATTATACATAAAAAACCTATATTCATAAAAAATATGCTGTAACTCTGATACAATAATATTTTCATTTAAAGATTTTTCAATATCAGCTTGAGTCCGTTTTAAATATTCAAGTAAAGTTTCATTTTTCAACAATATTCCACCATTAAAAGACTTAATATCCTTAGATGGTTTTATAAACATATCTCTATTATATTTTTTATTTTTAACATCATTAAACAAATGGTATGAAGCATTATGGTTCAATAAAGGTAAATTTAAATCTTTATAAGTAAATTGGTCAAATTTATTTATATCATAGTCAACACTTTCTTTTAAATAAGAATTAAAACTCTCTATCATTCTCAAAAAAGAAACACCACCAATAGTAATATAATTAAATTTATTTTCAAATCTTTCAATATCAGAAATAGTTGATTTATTTGAAATAGTAAAAAAAGTATCATACTGTATATCAAGTCTTTTTAAAACTTGAAAGATATTAGATAAAGTATTCTTTTCCATACTATTTAATTGTATTAAAAATTTATTAAACATAATTTATATATTTCACCCTTCTCTATTTTCATTAATTTTATTAATAATAGAATTGATTTTAAACTTTTTAGCTTCTAATAATTCAATTTTTTTATCATAAAGTAAGTTTTTAAACTTTTCAATTTTACTTTTATCATTAATGCAAACTATTAATGCATCATCAACGTATTTACTATTTTCAATTTTACCTATTTTGTCTTTTGCAATAATAACTTTTTTATCTAAATTATCAATA
>Ga0193962_1001002_pt1 | contig 13152 bp, 7 predicted proteins | sample FB_5_MG_FD_140335 | JGI IMG/M metagenome (GOLD analysis project Ga0193962, IMG submission 140335) | Microbial mat bacterial communities from the Broadkill River, Lewes, Delaware, United States - FB_5_MG | ecosystem: Environmental > Aquatic > Freshwater > River > Microbial mats | place: USA...
CAAATTGTTCATGAAGAAGGAATTGGTGAACCAATATTGCTTGGAAACCGAGAAATTATTCAAGAGTTAAAAGAGGAGATAGGTTTTGATGCTAACGTTACAATTATAGATCCAAAATCAAAAAAAGAAAAAGAAAGAAGAGATGTTTATGCAAAATCATTTTGGAAATCTAGACAAAGAAGAGGGATTACTTTTCTAGATGCTCAAAAATGGATGAGAGAACGTAATTATTTTGCAGCAATGATGATTAACGAAGGAGAAGCTGATACACTTGTGACGGGATATTCTAGAAGTTATCCAACAGTTGTTAAGCCAGTTTTAGAGTTAATTGAAAAAGCTCCAGGTGTTGATAAAATTGCAACAACAAATATGATGATGACTAGTCGTGGTCCTATTTTTCTATCTGATACTGCAATTAACCCAGATCCTTCAGCAGAAGATTTAGCTCGAATTGCTTTGATGACAGCAAAAACAGTAAGGATGTTTGGAATGGAACCGGTTATTGCAATGGTGTCATTTTCAAATTTTGGCTCTTCAGCAAATCATAATTCTTCTAAAATAAGAGAAGCAGTAGCTTATTTGCATAAATACTACCCTGATTTAATTGTTGATGGAGAAATTCAAACAGATTTTGCATTAAATTCCGAGCTATTAAAGAGTAAGTTCCCATTCTCAAAATTGGTAGATAAAAAAGTAAACACATTAATTTTTCCTAATTTAGACTCTGCGAATATCACTTATAAAATGATGAAAGAGCTGAATAAATCAGACTCAATAGGTCCAATAATGTTAGGTCTTGATAAGCCAGTTCATATTTTCCAATTAGGGGCTAGTGTTGAAGAAATGGTTAATATGGCTGCAGTATCAGTTGTAGATGCTCAAGAAAAGGAAAGGAAATTAAGACAAGGAAATCAATAATATTTTTTATTTTTGGTAACAAACAGAACTTAAATTATGATAACACACATACAGGGTAGATTAGTAGAAAAAACACCAACTGAGGTTGTTATTGATTGTAATGGAGTGGGTTATCATGTTAATATTTCTTTACATACTTTTTCACAATTACCTGATGGTGAAAATTTAAAGCTATTCACTTTTCTTCAGGTTAAAGAAGATTCTCATACTTTATTTGGTTTTGTAGAAAAGCAAGAAAGGGAATTATTTAAGTTCTTGATTTCTGTTTCTGGAATTGGGGCTAATATTGCTAGAACAATGCTCTCTTCGTTAGCGCCTCAACAAATTATACAAGCCATAGCTTCAAATGATGTTGCAACAGTGCAAAGTATAAAAGGGATTGGAGCTAAAACCGCACAAAGAGTAATTTTAGATTTAAAAGACAAAGTGTTAAAAGTATATAATTTAGACGAAGTTTCAATTATAGAAAGCAATACAAATAAAGAAGAAGCGTTATCTGCTTTAGAAGTTCTAGGTTTTGCTAGAAAATCTGCCGAAAAAGTAATTGAAAAAATCAATAGAGATGCTCCAAATGCTACTGTTGAAGAGTTAATTAAACAAGCATTAAAAAGTTTATAAAATTTGGAAAAGACAACTATAGAAAATACGTTTTATAAATTAATACAAGTAATAAGACTTTTAATTTTTATTGCTCCTTTTCTGGTTTTTTCGCAAGTTGACGAAGAGGAAAATGATACTATAAAAACAGGAGTCGATTTAGGAATAATTGAAGTCCCAAATCCGAAAAGTATTGTAGAGGCTTATACTTATGATTCAGGAACAGATAGATATATTTATACCAGCTCATTTGATGGTTTCAATATTAACTATCCACTTGTCTTAACTCCTGAACAATATCAAGAATTAGTTCTTCGTGAAGAAATGCGTAAGTATTATCGAGAGAAGTCAGCAGCAACTGATGCAGCACTAAAAGGTGATACTGAAGCAGGGAAAGACCTTTTGCCTCGTTATTATGTAAATTCAAAATTCTTTGAAGCTATTTTTGGGAGTAATACTATAGATATTAAACCTACAGGTTCTGTTGAGTTAGATTTAGGAGTACGATTTACAAAACAAGATAATCCAGCATTTTCTCCAAGAAATAGAAAGACAACAACTTTTGATTTTGATCAAAGAATAAGTGTTGGACTTCAAGGAAAAGTAGGAACAAGGTTGAATGTGAATATAAACTATGATACAGAGTCTACATTTGCGTTTCAAAATTTAATTAAATTAGAGTATGGTTCTAATGAAGATGATATTCTTCAAAAACTCGAAGTTGGTAATGTTAGTTTTCCGTTATCAAATTCATTAATTAGAGGAGCACAAAGTTTGTTTGGAGTTAAGGCTCAACTTCAATTTGGTAAAACTAAAGTGACAGGAGTTTTCTCTGAACAAAAATCACAAACAAGATCAGTTACATCTCAAGGAGGTGGAACATTACAAGATTTTGAGGTTTTTGCGCTTGATTATGATGCAGATAGACATTATTTTTTATCACAATATTTTAGAGAACAATACGACAAGGCTCTTATAAATTATCCATATATTAATAGTAGAGTTCAAATTAATAGAATTGAAGTTTGGGTTACGAACAAACAGAATAGGGTAAATTCTACAGAAAATAATTTAAGAAATATTATTGCGCTTCAAGATATTGGTGAAGGACAAATTACAGGAGTGAATTCACAAGAACTCGTTGCAATTGATTTAACTGCTAATCCAACATTTTTTAACGCTCCCGCTGATACTCCTTCTAATAATGCAAATAATAAATTTAATCCAAATCAAATAGGAAGTAATTTTTTAAATGCTAATATAAGAGAGGTTGCAACCGCTGGAAATGGATTTAATATATCCGGAATGAATGAAGGTTTAGATTATGCTAAACTTGAAAACGCCAGAAAACTTACCACTTCAGAGTACACATATCATCCGCAATTAGGTTATATATCATTAAATCAGAAGCTAGCTAATGATGAAGTTTTAGCAGTTTCTTATCAATATACAATTGGTGATCAAGTATATCAAGTAGGGGAATTTGGTACAGATGGTGTAGATGCAACTCAAGTAAGTAGTACAGGTGTGCCAACATCTCAAGCCTTACTTTTAAAGTTGCTAAAAAGTAACTTAACGGCTGTTTTACAAGAAGTACCAAATAATACTTTAACAATGCCAACTTGGAATTTAATGATGAAAAATATCTATCAAATACCAGGAGCATATCAATTACAACAAGAAGATTTTAGATTAAATATATTATATACAGATCCATCACCTTTAAATTACATCACACAATCTGGTGTAACACCGCTTCCAGCCGATGTAGCTGACACACCATTATTAAAAGTATTTAATGTTGATAAATTAAATTATACAAATGATCCTCAAGATGGAGGAGATGGTTTCTTTGATTTTGTTCCAGGAGTTACAATAGACACTCAATCTGGTAGAATTATTTTTACGACTAAAGAACCTTTTGGTGAACACTTGTTTTCAAAATTAAATACAAGTAGCGGTGAAGATTATGATATTCCATTGACATATAATTCTAATCAAAGTAAATACGTCTTTAGAAACTTATACACCTCTACACAAGCAGCTGCACTTCAAGAAAGTGAAAAAAATAAATTTCAACTGCGTGGAAAGTTTAAATCTACAGGTGGAGATGGAATTTCTATAGGGGCGTTTAATGTTCCGCAAGGATCTGTTGTGGTTACTGCCGGAGGAAGATTGTTGGTAGAAGGGGTTGATTATACTGTAAACTATCAATTAGGAAAAGTTCAAATTTTAGATCCTTCTTTACAAGCTTCTAATACTCCAATTGAAATATCTGTTGAGAACAATTCTGTTTTTGGGCAACAAACAAGAAGATTTTGGGGTGTAAATGTAGAACATCAATTCAATAAGAACTTTTTAGTTGGAGCAACTTTATTGAATTTGTCTGAAAAGCCTTTTACAAATAAGTCTAATTATGGTCAGGAATCTATAAACAATACAATTTTTGGTATAAATACAAATTATTCTACTGAAGTTCCATTTTTCACAAGGATGGTTAATAAATTACCAAATATTGATACTGATGTTCCTTCTAATTTATCATTTAGAGGAGAAGTTGCATATTTAAAACCAGGAGCTTCAAAGGCCGACCAGTTTAATGGTGAAGCAACTACTTATGTAGATGATTTTGAAGGTTCTCAATCTACAATAGATTTACGTTCATCAAGCACATGGAGTTTAGCAAGTGTTCCATTAGAAGGCGCTTTTGATGGAGATCCTTCTGATACTGAATCATCTTCAGACAACATAAGTATTGGATATAAAAGAGCAAAACTTTCTTGGTACTCAATAGACCCTGTATTTTACACACAAACACCAAGTGGTATAAATGATAATGACTTGTCTTTAAATAGTACAAGAAGAATTTATATTGAAGAATTGTATCCGGTAACTAATGTAGCACAAGGGCAATCTACAGTTGTTAATACTTTAGATTTAAGCTACTATCCTTTAGAAAGAGGAGCTTATAACTTTAACCCTACTTTAGCTGCAACGAATCAATTTCCGGCAATTGATGCCCCTGATAATTGGGGTGGTATAATGAGATCAATAAGTACTACAAACTTTGAACAATCAAATGTTGAATATATTCAGTTTTGGGTTATGGACCCGTATTATGGAAATGCTGCAGCTGATGTTACAAATACAGGTAAACTAGTTTTTAATCTAGGTGAAATTGCAGAAGATGTATTAAAAGATGGTCGTAAATTGTACGAAAATGGTTTGCCTGAAGTTGGTTCAACTCAGCAAACTATAGAAACCAATTGGGGGGAAATACCTACTTCTCAATCTTTAATTTATGCTTTTGATACTAATGATGCTAATAGAGCAGTTCAAGATGTTGGTTTTGATGGATTAACTGATGCAGAGGAAGCAGTTAAATTTCCTGCTTTTGCAGGACAACCTGACCCTGCTTATGATAATTATCAATTTTATTTAAATGCAAATGGAGGTGTTGTAGAAAGATACAAAAACTATAATGGGGTTGAAGGTAACTCACCTGTAAATGTAACCGATACAAATAGAGGAAATACAACCTTACCAGATGTTGAAGATATTAATCGTGATAACACCATGAATACGATTAATGCTTATTTTAAGTTTGAAGTTCCAATTAATTATTATCCAGAAGGTTCAACAGTTCCTACAGGTCAAGACTATATTGCTGATGTTAGAGAAGATAACGCAATTACTCTTCCAAATGGTACAACAGGAAAAGTGAGATGGATATTGTATAAGATTCCAATTCAAGAATTTACAACGGCAAATCAAGTGGGTTCAATTTCAGATTTTAGGTCAATACGATTTATGAGAATGTATATGACTGGATTTAAAGACGCCGTTACTTTGCGTTTTGGGGCTTTAGATTTAGTTAGAGGAGAATGGAGAAGGTATACAAATACTTTAGATGCTTTAGATGTAGATCCAGATGATGATAATACTGGTTTTGATGTTGTAGCAATAAACATTCAGGAAAATGGAAATAGAAGCCCAATTAATTATGTTACCCCACCTGGAGTCGAAAGAGAACAATTATACAATAACAATACTGTTATAAACCAAAACGAACAATCTTTATCATTAAGAGTTTATGACAAGTTAGGCGGAAGTGTTAATGGTTTACAGTTAAATGATTCTAGAGCGGTTTTTAAAAATGTTAATGTTGATATGCGTCAATTTAAAAAATTACGTATGTTTTTGCACGCAGAAGCCTTAGAAGATCAGACTCTAGCTGATGATGAAATGGTTGCTTTCTTAAGATTTGGAAATGATTTTACAGATAATTTTTATCAAATAGAAATTCCGTTAAAAGTAACTCCTCATGGTTCAACTGCTGCAGATGTAATTTGGCCTTCAGAAAATGAGATTGAATTGCCACTTTCTTATTTAACGGCTTTAAAATCTTTATTAATTAGTAATCCTAGTGCCATAACTCCAGATGCTAATGGTATAAAGTTTATTAATGAATCAGATAGCGAAATTGGTTCTTCAAATAATAAATTAACACTTGGTATTAAAGGGAATCCAAACTTTGGATTGGTTCGAACAATAATGGTAGGGGTTAAAAATAGAAACGGAGGAGCTACTGAAAGAGGAGAGGTTTGGTTTAATGAGTTAAGACTTTCTGATATGGATAATAAAGGAGGTTATGCTGCTGTTGCTAATTTGGATACTAATTTTGCCGATTTTGCAAATATTTCTGCAACTACAAAATACAGTACTATTGGTTTCGGAGGTATAGAGGAGGGTCCAAATGAACGAAGTAGAGAAGAAATTTTTCAATACAATCTTGTAACGAATATTAATTTAGGACAGTTATTGCCTAAAAAATGGGGAATAAATTTACCTTTTAATTATTCTGTAGGTGAAGAAACAATTACGCCTAAGTATGATCCATTTTATCAAGATATAGAGTTAAATCAATTGATAGATTTAGCAACAAGTGATAATGATAGAAATGAAATTGAAAGCAGAGCTATTGATTATACTAAAAGAACAAGTATTAACTTTATTGGAGTTAGAAAAGATAGAGCACCTGAGCAAAAACAACATTTTTATGATGTCGAAAACTTAACATTATCATACTCATTTAATGAAACCGAACATCATGACTATGAAATTGAAAGCTTAATAGATCAGCAAAATAGATCATCGGTAGATTATGCATATTCATTTAAACCATTAGAAATTGAGCCCTTTAAAAAATCTGAAAAACTAAAGAAAAACGGGTATTATAAATTACTTTCAGATATTAATTTTAATTTATTACCAGCTAGTGTTTCGTTTAGTTCAAATATTATTAGACAGTTTAATAGACAACAATTTAGATTAGTTGATGTTTCAGGAATAGGAATTGACCCTTTGTATAGAAGAAATTATTTCTTTAATTATCAATATGGTTTTAATTATAATTTAACTAAATCATTAAGGTTTAATTATACTGCTGCATCAAATAATATTGTTCGTAATTATTTAGATGAAAACGATACTCCAATTGATGGTTTAGATATTTGGGACGATTATTGGGATATTGGTCAGTCAAATCAACACAACCAGCAAATAGTTGTAAATTATGATTTGCCAATAAATAAAATACCAGCTTTGGCTTTTGTAAAATCAACATATTCTTATACTGGCGATTATAATTGGCAACGTTCTTCAGATGCCTATTCATCAATTGTGGCTGAAAACGGAACTACTTATGCTTTAGGAAACACAATACAAAACGCAAGTTCTCATAAATTAAACACTACATTTAATATGGATTTGCTTTATCGATATATTGGTTTGACAGGAGCGAAGAAATCAAAAAAGAATAAAAATACTAAACCGTCTGCAATACCTTTGCCTGGACAAAAAATTACAGCTTTAGATAAGAAATCTGACTCTGAAGGTAACGTGTTTTTGAAAGGTTTAAAAGGAATTTTAACAAGCGTTAAAAATATTCAGGCTAACTATTCAGAAAACAGCGGTACTGTTTTACCGGGTTATTTACCTGGACTTGGGTTTTTTGGTACATCAAAGCCTACTTTAGGCTTCGTCTTTGGTAGTCAATCAGATGTTAGATATCAAGCAGCTCAAAATGGTTGGTTAACAACATTCCCAGAGTACAATCAAAATTTTACCAAGGTTACTACCAAACAGCTAAATTTTACTGCCAAAATGGAGTTGTTTCCTGATTTAACTATAGATTTAACAGCAGAAAGATCATATACAGAGAATTTTTCTGAACAATATGATGTTTCTGGTGGTCAATATAACTCTAGATCGCCTTATGAGTTTGGTAATTATAATATATCTACAATTCTTATTGCTACATCGTTTAGTCAAAGTGATGAGAACTTTTCTCAGGCTTTTCAAGATTTTAGAGATAATAGATTAATTGTAGCAAATAGATTGGCTACTTCTTATTATGGAAATGCGTCTTTTCCTACAGATGCTGAAGGATATCCTTTGGGTTTTGGGAAAAATAGTCAACAAGTGTTATTACCATCTTTTGTTGCTGCTTATTCGGGTAAAGATGCTAACTCTATATCTACTGGTGCATTTAAAGATATACCTTTGCCTAATTGGAATATTAAGTATACAGGTTTAATGAGGTATAAGTTTTTTAAAGATAGGTTTAAGCGTTTTTCATTACAACACGGCTATAGATCAAGTTATAATATTAATGCGTTTACAACAAACTTAAATACTTCCGCGGTAGATGTTAATGGGAATTTTTATTCAGACAAGTTGATATCCAATGTAAATTTAGCGGAACAATTTAATCCATTAATGAGGATTGATTTTGAAATGAAAAACTCAATAAAAATTCTTGCTGAAATGAGAAAAGATAGAACTTTAAATATGAGTTTTGATAACAATTTACTTACAGAGGTTAGTGGTAATGAATATACAATTGGTCTTGGTTATAGAATTAAAGATGTTACAATAAATTCTGCCTTGGCAGATAGTAAAACAGGTGTAATAAAAAGTGATATAAATATAAAAGCTGATTTTACATTTAGAAGGAATAACACTATTGTGCGCTATTTAGATTATGATAATAATGAACTAGCTGGAGGTCAAAACATGTGGTCAGTTAAATTTACAGCTGATTATTCATTTAGTAAAAATCTTACTGCTATTTTCTTTTACGATCATCAATTTACTAAAGCGGTTATATCAACATCATTCCCAATTACTAATATAAGATCAGGACTTACAATTAGATATAATTTTGGTAATTAAATTAAATGAAAAATAACAGAAAAGTTATTTTTCATTTAAATTTTTAAAACTACATTTGTATTTCAATTTTTTAAAACTACAAAAATGAACATACCAGCTAATTTAAAATACACAAAAGATCACGAATGGGTTTCAATTGACGGAGATATTGCAACTGTAGGAATTACTCATTTTGCACAAAGTGAATTGGGAGATATTGTATATGTTGAAGTTGAAACATTGGATCAAACCCTTGAAAAAGATGAAGTTTTTGGAACTGTAGAAGCAGTAAAAACAGTTTCTGATTTGTTTTTACCTCTATCTGGAGAAATTATTGAATTTAACGATAGTCTAGAATCTGAACCTGAAGCTGTTAATTCAGATCCATATGGAGCTGGTTGGATGGTTAAAATTAAAGTTTCAGACAAATCTGAAGTTGAAGAATTATTATCAAATGAAGATTACGCAGCTCTTATCGGAGCTTAAGTTTGTTCTTTTAGCTGTCGCTTGGACTGTTTTAATTACAGTTTTAAGCTTAATTTCATTTGAGCGCACACCGTCATTTATGCTTCAATTGCCTTTTAAAGATAAATTAGTACATTTTATCTTTTATTTTGTTTTTGTTGTCTTATGGTGTTTTGGTTTGCATAAAACAGATAAAATTAAAATTCTTCTTATAGCTGTTGTTTATGGCATAATTATTGAGATATTACAATATGTTTTAACCGAAAATAGAACAGCAGATTTTTATGATGTTTTAGCAAATTCATTAGGTGCATTTTTAGCATTTTTTGTTTTTCCTATAATCAAAAAGATTTTTTTAAGACAGAAATAAAAAATTAAAAAATAATAATTATATTAGCAACGCAAAAAATAAGTAATGGAACTAAAGAAAAACCCAAATGTTGACCCAAAAAGAAATAGTACACTTTTCTTTCAAGTTGGTTTAGCAGCAGTATTATTGTTAACTTTTGTAGGAATAGAATTGAAATCTGCAGATCCTATAATCGAAACAGAGAAATTAAATTTAGTTGATAATTTTGTTGATGACGAGGAAACAATTATTACACTGCCTCCTGTTCAAAGATTACCACCACCACCACCACCAGCACCTGAAGTAATTCAAGTTGTTGAAGATAAAATCATTTTAGAAGATAAGAAAATTGAGACTACTGAGGTTGATGAAAAGAAACCAGTTGTTGTAGTAAAAGCTTCTGAAGTTGGTGAAGCTGGAGATGATTTTAGTGATATCCCAGATGAATTACCATTTGCAGTAATTGAAGATATTCCTTTGTTTCCAGGATGTGAAACTGTTCCGAAAGCAAAAAGATTAGATTGTTTTAATGAAAAAATGGCAGCTCATATAAGTAAGCATTTTAATTATCCTCAAAGCGCAGCTGATGAGGGTACTCAAGGTCGTGTTCAAGTACAATTTGTAATTGATAAGCAAGGGAATGTAACTGATGTGAAGATGAGAGGGCCTAAAGGTGGTGAGTTATTAGAAAAAGAAGCACAAAGAATTATTTCAAAACTTCCTAAGTTTACACCAGGAAAGCAAAGAGGTAAGCCGGTTAGAGTTAAGTACGGTGTGCCTATTAACTTTAAATTGCAATAATATTTAAAATCCCAATCACCTGATTGGGATTTTTTTTTGGCATATAAATTGTATTATGATATTTAAATAAATAATTGTTTAATTTAAATTATCATAGTATGAGACCAAATGTAAATTTTAAAGGAAAATTAAAAAACAGCTTTGCTTATTTTCAAATAGGTTTAATTGTTACTATGGTAGTAACGCTTTTTGTTTTGGAATATAAATTCGAAAATAAAAAACCAGTTCAAGATAAAATTGATTTAGGTACCTTATTTGAAGAAGATGTTTTTAGATATAATCCAATAGCGCCAATTAGTAAACCTGTTGCAAGAATAGAAAAACCTGCTGCTAAAGTTAATAAAGTAAGTCCTGTTTTTAAAAAAGTGGACAATGATAAGGTTTTAAATCCAGTAAGTAATACTGTTCCTAATCAGGATAACAATACAATAAATGAAAATCCTGTAGAGCCAAAAGAACCTTCTACTAATACAACAGTTAAAGAGCCACTTGAAAAACCTACAATTTTTTCTGTAGAACAATTGCCTATGTTTGAAGCTTGTAAAGGGCTTTCTAGAAGTGAGCAAAAAGAATGTTTCGATAGACAATTGGCTAAAGCAATTTCTAAAAACTTAACTTATCCAGAGTCTGATTATGAAAATGGCAAACAAGGAACTGCACTTGTAGAATTTATTATTGACGAAAAAGGAAACATTACAAATGTAAATTCTGTTGATAATAAACGAGCTACTTATGAGATGAGAATAGCGGCCGAGAAAGCAATCAAAAAAATACCTAGAATCATTCCTGCAAAACAAGGAAATGAGAGTGTTAAAATTAAATACATTATTCCTGTTTCGTTTAAATTAAAATAAAATAAAGATTTATAAAATAAAAAAATCCCTTTTTTACAAGGGATTTTTTTATTTTTACAACTTTAGTAATAATATAGCTATGGACATTAAACAATATTTAGATTCAACTTATTTAAAAACTGCAGAACAATCTTCAATTTCTGAAGATAAAAATATTGAAATTGTAAAAAACGCTATAAATGAAGCCATATCTGAGCGATTTAAGCTTATCATGATAAGGCCAGAATATATTGTTTTAGCTAAAAAGGCAATTGATGTTTCTAATTCTAAGCTATTGGTTGGAACAGTTATTGATTTTCCTAAGGGAGTGAGTTCTACTGAGGATAAATGTAAAGAAGCTCTTACTGCTATAAATAATGATGTGGATGAGCTTGATTATGTTATTGATTATGAGGCTTTCAAGCGAAACGAATTGGATTATGTTAAAAACCAGGTTGTAGAATGTACTAAATTAGGTTTGAGTCATAATAAAGTTGTAAAATGGATTATTGAAATCGCAGCTTTAAACAATCATGAAATAGTTCAAATTACGGCTTTAATAAAAAATTGTGTTATTTCTAATTTTAATGAATCACAATATGATAAGGTTTTTGTAAAATCATCAACAGGTTTTTATGTTACTCAAGATGGTTCGCCAAATGGTGCAACTTTTTCTGCAATAAAGCTTATGATAGAAAATGCTTTTCCTTTGCCAGTTAAAGCTTCCGGTGGAGTTAAAAGTTATGAAGACGCTATACAAATGATTAACCTGGGGGTTAAAAGAATTGGCACTTCCTCTGCTAAGGAAATTGCAAATAATGAAATTACTAATTCAGATTATTAATCTATCATGAAAAAAATATACTATACCTTTATATTGTTTGTTGTAAGTTTTTTTTCACATGCACAAATTAGTTCCTCAAATGAGCAGCTTCCTGTTTTTTCAGATTGTGAAAATGCAACTTCTAATCAGTATGAAGCTTGTTTTTATAATACCATTCAGGATTTCTTTTTTGAAAATTTTAAAGTTCCTAACGAAATAGCTCAATCTAATTTTAAAGGAAACGTTGTTGCGCTATTTGAAACAGATACTTTAGGACAGTTTAAAGTTATTTATATCGATGCGCTTACAGATGATTTAAAAAAAGAAACAAAAAGAATTTTCGAACTATTGCCAAAGGTGAAATCTGCAACTTATTCTGGTAGAAAAATAGTTTCTAAGTTTACCATTAAAATTCCTATTCCATTACAAAAACCACAACCTTATAATTCGGAACCATTTGTTGAAGAATTTGACAAAACCAATTCTAAACTTATTGATAATAGTAAAATTTTGAACGAATTTGAAGCGGTTTCTCAAAACTATAAGCCCTTTAATAATGCGACTTATAAAAGCCGTCTTAATGTTCCTTTTTCACATTTAAATTATGCTAATTTTGACGCCTTAATGAACCAGGTTGGAAGTAATAATCATACAGCCACGAAGCCTTATTCTTACCAAGAAGTTGCTAAATATTATGACTTTGAAGCAGTAAGTCAATCTTTACAAAAAGATAAGTCGTCTTGGTTAGGAAGAAAACTGTGGAATGAAAACTTAGTTGCGATCCAAGGCGAAGGCTACTGGTTTACTATGAATCCTATTTTAGATCTAAGAATTGGAAAAGACTTGGATAGTGAGATTTCTAATACATTTGTAAATACAAGAGGTGTTCAGGTACAAGGAGAATTAGGTGAAGAGTTAAGCTTTTCCGCCTCAATATTTGAAAGCCAAGGTCGTTTTGCAGATTATTATAACCAATATGCAGAAAGTATTAAGCCTTCTGGAGGAAACCCTGCTATAATTCCTGGAATTGGTATTGCAAAAGGTTTCAAAGAAGATGCTTATGACTTCCCTTTAGCTGAAGCAAATATAAAGTATACGCCAAGTAATTTTTTAAACATGCAATTAGGTTATGGAAGAAATTTCATTGGTGA
>Ga0193962_1001004_pt1 | contig 13130 bp, 18 predicted proteins | sample FB_5_MG_FD_140335 | JGI IMG/M metagenome (GOLD analysis project Ga0193962, IMG submission 140335) | Microbial mat bacterial communities from the Broadkill River, Lewes, Delaware, United States - FB_5_MG | ecosystem: Environmental > Aquatic > Freshwater > River > Microbial mats | place: USA...
ATATTGAACAATATTTTGACTGCTTCTCTTAGACCTTTACAATCATTTTTGAAGGCAACTCCCCAGGGTAGGAATACAGCAAGGAACTTTCACTCTTGGTGTGTTTAGGTATCTGGGAGGAGTGCTAAACTCCTACACAATAACAATCAACAAAGTCCTTTACTACAGCGGTTTACAAGCATTTTTACGCTATATTTGTACATTAAAATACAATAAAAAGCATCCATAATCATCATTTTATGGTACATTTATTGGTACATCGTAAAACGAGGTTATATATGGCAAAAGTTGTAACAGCATTAAGTGATACAAAAATAAAGAGTTTGAAAGCACAAGATAAGAACTATTCTATTACAGATGGACATGGGTTACAAATCTTAGTAAAAACTAATGGAAGTAAACTTTGGGAATTTAGATACACAAGTCCCACTACACCAAAAAGAAGAAAAACATCATTTGGTACATATCCACAAACTACATTAAAAACAGCAAGAGCAAAAAGAGATGAATATATCAATCTTGTAAATCAAGGAATAGACCCTTTAGAGGATAAGGCTAGAAATATTCAAGAGATAAGAATAAAAGAGAGTAGTAATTTTAAGATAATTGCTGATGAATGGTTAGCTTTTGAATCTAAAAGAACAATGGAGTCTACTCATAGAAGAAAAGTAGCTACATTTAAAAATGATATCTATCCTTACTTTGGAAGAAAATCTATAAATGATATAACACATCAAGAGATAATAAAAATTGTTGAGCTAAAAACTAAAAAAGGTATCGAAGCATCAAATAAATTATATAGACAGCTTAGTACTGTTTGGAAGTATGCAATAACAAAGGGATTATGTAAATATAACCCTTTTAATGATTTTATAAAAGATATGATTATCCCTAAAGCTGAAACACATCACTTTGCAAAAGTTACAGATGAAAAAATATTAAAAGAGTTAGTTAATGGTATATATAGATATGAGGGTCATCATTCATCTCAAGCAATGTTAAAATTTGTGTTACATCTTCCATTAAGAGCTAAAAATTTAGTAAATTTAAAATGGGAATATATCAATTTTGATGAGTGTAGCTTAACGATACCAAGAAAGCACATGAAAACTAAAAATATTAATCTGCCAGATTTTAAAATGCCACTAACAAGTGAAGTGATAAGAATATTGAAAGAACAAGCAAAATACACATCTCACCACGAATTTGTTTTTATGGGAAACAATGGAACGCCTATCAATCCTAATACCGCAAATATGGGATTAAAGAGAATGGGCTTTAATGGAGATAGAAGCCAAAGGTTACATAGCTTTAGAGGAACATTTAGAAGTCTTGCAGAAACACATCAAAAAGAACATAATGTTAGCTTTGAGGTTAAGGAGAGAGCATTAGACCATCACAACGAAAGTAGAGTAGTATTATCATATTCTCATCAAGCAGAGTATTTTGAACAAATAAAGCCTTTGATGAATTGGTGGAGTGACTACATTATGAGCTTAAGAGTTAGAAGAAGAAAGGTAAAATAAAAATGAATGAAGAATTCAAAACTAAAAGAATCAAAGAACTTTTAAAAGATAAGAAAAGACTCGAAGCTGAAAATGATAATCTTCTTAAAAAAATTCATAACTTGAAATCACAAATAAGAAATCATAAAGAGGAAACAATATCTCAATCAGAGATAATTACAAACTATAATAGACCAAGAACAAGTTTAACAAGACATATAGAAAAGAAAATACTAGTTCCTGTTAAAATTATAAATAATAGAAAATTTTTTAGCGTTAGTGATGTTGAAGAGTATGTAAAAAAATTTCCGTTAAGAAAAACTGTTCTAACATATATAGAAAAACAAGTAGCTAAACGAAAAGAAAACTCAATATCTAAAAAACTCAAAGAACTCTCAAAAAAGAAATAATGGTACATTTCTGTACCATTGAAATATAATCTAATTTACTAAAATACATTACCTAATCTCTTTATTTATAGGCTTTAATACACTTTATATGTGTTAAATATATAGTAAGGTTAAACCATCATCCCTTATTCCCTATTATAGGATACTTAAAAAAAAAGGAGAAAAGATGGAGAATCCATTCAAAAAAAGATCACTGTATAGAATACAGGATGTACAAGAGTTATTTGGTGTATCAAGAGGTACTGTCATTAATAGGTTAAACGATAAAACATTCACAAGGATAAAACCTAAAGGTAGTCGTTTGGTGTATATAAATTGTGATGAGGTCAATAGATATTTTAATGGAGAAGAGCCATTAAGTAAAAATGAAATTATTACTAAAAAAGAAAATATAAAACCTAAGAAAAGAAGAAAGAAAAAGTTAGTTAAAGAAAGAAAAGTAAAACCTTTGACAAAAGAAGAAAAACGAAAAATACAAAATGACAAAACAAAAGAAGATATTGACAAGTCATATAGTAAAAGTACAGAGACAGATGAAGAAATTGAAAAAAGAGTATCTAAACTAAAAAAAAGTAAATTTATTAAATCTTCACCAACAAAAGCAATTCCAAAATATGAAACATCATATAATTGTAAAGGAAATTTAATAAGCAAAGAACGAAAACGCATAAAACCTATTAGAAAAAGTGAAGCGGCAACTCATTATAAAGCTAATAAACCATCAATTAAACCTAGCATAATAGCAGAGAGAAAGAATAGAACTGGAGTTAGAAATAGTCACATGGGTATGAAAATAAAACATAATCAAGATTCAGGATTAAAAGTAAAAGGGAGAATATAAGATGATTAATATAGATAAAATACTAAAGAGAAGTTTACAAAATAATGATGAAAGTATTAAAATTCTAAGAGCTAAAATTGAATGTAGTAAACCTAGCTCTTATAATAGTTTCAGAGGTCAAAGATACAAAAGAGGTAACAGATAATGGATAGATATTCAGAATTTAATTGTGAAGAATTTGAAAGTTTAAGAGATGCAAAACCTGTAAGTCCTGAACTGGATGGCTATTATGATATGATATTGATAAGCCAATATTTTGATTATAGAGAATATGAATGTAGTCTTGCAGGTATATATTGCGATGAATTTACTTATGCAGATTATTTAATTGATAAGAAATTAAATATTAAATATGATAAAAATACATTTAAAGATAGATATAAATATTGGTGTATGTTTTATGGTATCGATGAAAAGGATGGTAATGATACTCTTTGTATGATTGTATCAAATTTTTATAAGAAGCTATGTAAAGATGTTGGAATGAGTAAACCTTTTACATACGACTACGACATAGGGCGTTAAAAAATAACAAATATTTATTAACATACAAGATTAATTTTTATATTTTTCTTGTATGGCTTTTGCCTCTTCATAGGATTTTTTACTTTGCTCAACTATCTCATCAAATGCAAAACCTTTCATGATTTGCTCATACAATTTAGGTTTATTTTTTTTCCAATTTCGAATAGTAACTGTAGTTACTCCCAGTATACCTGCAATATCTCGTTGAGTCATTTCATTAGCCTTTTTATTGATAAATTTACACTATATATCCTAACTATAAAACAAGTAACATATTTTCCTTTTTCTCTAAAAAAGAGTTAATATTTTATCTTTTTATGATACAATAGAAAAATATTTACTATAAATAAGGAAAATAAGAAAGTAATAATGAAATATGAAGACAAAAGCGAACAATACATAAGTTTAAAGGCTGATAAGTCTAATAAATATCATTATCAAGTTAAGTTAGCAAATGAAATCAAAGTAAAGCTATTAGATAGCAATAAAACAGCAGGGATGTTAGTTTTGCCTACAGGTGGAGGTAAAACAAGGGTAGCAGTTACTACAGCTCTTGATAAGGCTATGAAAGATGGATATAAAATCTTATGGATAGCTCATCGGCATATGTTGATAGAACAAGCGGAACAAACATTTTATGAATTTTCAAAGCTGTCAGGTAAAGAATTATCTATAAAATTAATCTCAGGAAAGCATGGCTCTATCAAATCTCTTGATAAAAATGATGATGTGGTTATCATCAGTAATATGTCTATGGGTATTCATGAAAAAGATGAAGAGGGTAATGACTATGATGGGTTAGTAAGGCAAACTTTAAAAGAGGTGCTATTTACAAAAGAACAAAAGTGGTTAATTATTGTCGATGAAGCTCATCATTCACTAGCAAAGTCATATAAACAATGGATAGGTATAACTACTAAAAATAAAAATGGTTGGCTTAGAAGATATAGAAAAGAGAATATCAAGATATTAGGTTTAACAGCTACACCAAATTTTATATCTCAAAATGATGTTACAAAATATGATGAGAATAGAACTAAAGAGTTATCAAGTATATATGATGATAATCTCATCGCTACAATATCAACACAAAAGCTTATCGAAGATGGGATATTAAGTCTTCCTAATTTTATTACTATTGATACAGATGTAAAATTAGATGCAGATGAGTTATTGGGTAAAGTGAAAAATATCAAGGGTTCGTTAACTTATAAAATTTTAGAAAATGAATTAAATGAAGAAATTGCAAAACATGAGGGTCGAAATCAGTTAATTGTAAATACTTATTTAAATGGTACAAAAAATATTGATTTTACAAAAAATGCTACATTGATATTTGCTTCAAATATTTTAAATGCAATAACATTAAAAGAAGCATTTAAAAGAGTTGGTGTAACAGCAGATGTAATATATAGTAATAAATCAAATAATGATGAGGTAATAGAAGACTTTAGAAATCATAAAATAAAAGTGCTTATCAATGTTGAGATATTAACAGAGGGTAGTGATATACCTGAAATACAAAATGTATTTATATCTAAAATTACAGGTTCAAAGATTTTATATAGACAAATGGTAGGTCGTGCTTTACGAGGTCTTGATAGTGGTGGAACAAAAACAGCAAATATTGTTACATTTAGAGATAATATTATCAACTATCATAAAGATTTTTTTAATGCTCAAAAGCTAACTCAAGGATTATTTACAGAATCTAAAAGTAAGGCTTCATCTCCTGTAGCTACAATAACAACAATAGGCGAAGATGAGATAGCAAAAGCATATGAAAAATTTATAGGGTTGCTTGATGGTAATGAAAAGATAGAATTAACATCGGCTATACCTATTGGATATTATGATTTAGATGAAGTAGATAAAAAGCTAAATGTATATCAACATCAATTAGACAGCTATAAAACTTTTTTGATAGCTTATACAAATAACAATGAGATACTAGAAAATAAAATCATAGATATAAAAGAGCAGTATTTTAAAAGTGAAGATATGCTTTTTGATGTGGTGCTAGAAGACTTAGAGAATTTAGTAAATTATATCAAAGAGCTAAATATGATTCCTGATTTTGTAGAGTTTGAATTTAAAGATAATCTTGAAAATGAAGTTAGAAAAATAGCTTTAAGATATATAGATTCGATAGATTTTAAAAAGTTAGAAGAAGATTTTTATAATAGTATCTATGCAGTAGATTTTTATACCTATGTATCTTTTGAGGAAGAGTGTTTAAATATCATTAAACAATTTAGACATCATACAAATAAGCCATTAAAAACTATAGAGATAAAAGAGGATGAGTATGAAGATTTTACATTTGATGAAAAATCACATGATAAAGAGACTATTTTTCAAAATGCAAAAAAAGAGATATTAAGAGTATTAAATAAACAAGAGCTTGAAAAGTCTCCTAGTAAGTTTGAGTGGACTTCTAAAGCGTATCGAAGTTACTATGGTATGGCTTATGATTCTATAGATGGGTATAGTGAAAGTTCAGATGGTACAAGAATTGAAATCAATAAAATCTTACAATTAAAAGAGATACCAAGTAAGGTTATTGAATTTGTTGTATATCATGAGTTATTGCATACGGAACTAAAAAATTATACTCATGATGAAGAGTTTAAAAAATATGAAACTATGTATCCAGATTTTGTATATTGTGAGCAGATGTTATATAAAATAGCTAATGCAAATTTTGACAATATGATGAGTGTGATATATCAATCAAATTATAAAGTGTTTGAAAAAGATACAATAGCTAACTTAAAAAAGCTTATCAAAAATGAAGAGTTGATTTTACTAACAGATGAAGAGCTACAAGAGATATATCAAAATAAATCATTTAGAGATAGTTTAATAGCAGATGGTAAGTATTGGTTATTAGCAGATGATTTAACAAAGTCTATGAGTGTATCTGATGGTAAGTTTCATAAGGTACAAAATGCTTATTTAGTTACAAAAATAAATAATATCAAGGAGAAAAAATATGTTTAAAAAAATTAGTTTAGGAGTTATTGTAAGTTCAATAATTATAGGTTTGACAGGATGTCAATCAGAGTTAAGTGATGATGAGATAAAAGAGTTTAAGGCTTGTTATAAGAAACCAACAGGAATAGCTTTGTGGAGTAATAGCATCTTACAAGTAACAAATAAAATAAAAAAAGTTGGTATAGATATAGTTGTATTGAAAGATGGTTCAGAACTAATTTTAGATATGGGTAATGATAAAATTATACTTGAAGAGATAGCTTATCAAGATGCGTCATGTTATGAAATACAATCCATTGAAGGAGATAAAGGCAATTTATCAAAGGATAGCGGTGATGACTTTGTCTTAGTTGCTTCACAGTTTTTTGGTCGTTTAAGTGCTACAGATGGGGATAAAAGAAAATGGGCAAAAGAAAAAGAAGAAAGACAGAGTAAAAAAGAGCAGATGTTATCAGAGCTAAATAAAAAGTTGGAAAATGCAGAAAATATTAATAAAAGGTTTGAACAGTTTGCAGAAGCTTTTAATATAATAGACAAAAAATATAAGCTTGATGAAATGTCATCATCCAATAGTCCTAAAGTAACTGATATGGCATTGAATAGTATAAAAGATTTATTAGTAAAGAATAGAAATTTTAATGTATCTTTTTTTGATACTTTTATCAAAGAAGTTGATATGCTTTTAAATATAGTCGAAAGTGAAAGAAATAAGGATAATTTATCACCATTTATTTCAAAGTACCGTGACTTTAAATGGAATGTTGAAAGAGAAATAAGTTCAGATTTAAGTTATGAAATTACAAACATTAAAGATGATATTGATGAAGTTAATATTAGATATTAAGAAGTGTTATGCAAGAGATTATAAAATCAGATTATGAAAAACAAACTTTTCCAGAGCATTATGATGTGCATAATGTATCTAATGAGCCAATTGATGGATTGAAATATTTAAAGCTTTTACAACTTCCAAAGATACATCTAATGAAATTTGAAAAAGGTAAGATCACTCAAGAAGAGTTAGAAGAGCAATACTTTAGAGGTCTTGATTCACGAGGTCAGCATCTTATTAGTGTAGATTATGGTGTGTGTTCTGTTATGGTGTGTAGTTGTGAGAGTTATGAGCATGATGATAAATGTGCTATGAAATATCTTAAAAAATATATGGCATTAAAAAATCATGAAATTGAAAAGTATGGTTAAATAAGAGGGAATATTATGATTAAAGTAATTGGAATAGGTGGATGCGGTAGTAATATCTTAGCATATATAAAGAAGCAAAATTTAGATAAAAATTATGATTGTTTAACTATTAGGAGTAGTTCAGATTTAAGTGATATGCAGATATCGCAGAATGATGTGGTGTTTACAGTATCAGGGTTTGGTGGGAAAACAGCAGGGGGAGTAACTCTTGATGTAACAAAAGAATTAATTTCAAAAAATATTAAAGTAAAAAATATAATAGTATTGCCATTTAGTTCAGAGACTACAAATCAAAATATAATAACAGATTTAGAAACACTAGTATCAATTAATCAAAATATTGAAGTACTTGCTAATGATGATATTTTAAAAGATAGAGATAGTGAAATGGTAATGAGTGAAGTTATGAAGATATATGATGAGGTAATCTATGAATTTATTAAAAAATCTAATCATGTGGATACTAAGAGTTTTTTTATAGAAAGAAAAAAAGACAATAAAACATATAAAGCAATTGTAAAATTTTGGTCAAAATCATATAAGATAACATTCCTTGAACCATTAAGAAAAATGATTCATCAATCAAGTATAGGTAATATAGCAAATCATAGATATGATTTTAAAAATGATAGTGATAAATATGTTATAGATATTGAAAAAATTGCTAATGATAAAATTGATGAATATATTTTATAGTTCGTATATTATTTAATCATCAGAAACATAGCAAATAATGCAAATAAAAAGAAAAACATGTCAGAGGTTATCTAAAGTCAAGATAGGCTTATTTTGAAGCTTATAGAGTAAAGTTTATAAGTTATAGTATGTGATTTTATTTTAGCTCTTATTGTACATTAGAAATTATTTCAAAAAGTTAGGTTTAAATATTTTGTGCTTTATTATATTTTTGACAGCCATAAACTACAGGGAAATTAGAGAGGTTTAAAAATCAGTCATCCCCATAGTATAGGTAATTAAATAAAAGATGATTTGAGACATGGGAAGTCACTGTTTCCAACTTCGAACATTAAAAACTGTTTTATACTAAAAAATAAACAAAGGGGGAGGGGACGAAAATGCGGAAGCATTTTTGGTAACCAGACTCTTTTTACTCTAGTCTTAAATCAACATGATAAAAGCTAAATATAGGTATAATTAGATAATCATCAAATGTAATGTATGAGTTTAGGTTACTGCTTTATATATCTATGAAAAGTATCATATAAATTTATATTAAGGAATCTTATGACAAAAAAAGAAGCTTCTTCCCTTATTAATAATGACTTTAAAAAAGAAATATTACATCCCGGGAATAATGGTAATGTTAAATTTGCAAAAAAATTGCATACTAAAAATGTTTATTGGATTAATATTCATGTAGATTCCAGATTATCAAAAGAATTTCATATTATTTTAAATGATGAAGAAAAAGAAGAATTTACTCATCTTATTATTCCTGCAAATACATTTAAAACTGACTTGTTTCGTGTAAGATTTGACAAAACAAATGGATTAAATAAACTGGATATTGAATTATCACATGATAAAGAAAATTATTTAATAGATATTAAAAGTGGAGGAACTAACTATAACTTTAATAAACATTTATCAAAAGTTTTCAAATATTAACCTACAAAAGGAATTTAAGAATGTCAAATAAGATAATCCTTGCTATATTGATATTATCTGGAATGCTCTTGTCTTTGCAAGCAGTAAGTGAATATGAAAAAGAATATACTATGAATACCATAAATATTCAATCGTCAACAAAGTATAAAACCTTTATTAAAGAATATAGATACAATGCCAGTGATAATGACAGTAAAAATAGTTCAAGGAAAATTGCAATTGCAGAACTCAAAAGTTTAATTAGTGAAGAAATCGGTGTACATATACAAAGTAGTTTTAATATTACAAAAACTTTAACAAATAAAGTTATTAAAAAAGAAATTTTACAACTTAGTACAAGTATAACTCAATTAAAAATATTAGATGAGAATTGGAATGGAAAAACATATTATATTAAAGCAAGTGTTCAAGTAAATGAAGAACAAGCTATGCGTTCATTATTGGATGTAATTAAAGGAAAAGCTTCAAAAAAAGATATTAAAAGATTAACAAATGAATTAAACTATAAAAATTATAAAATTAATGAACTTAATAAACAGATAACTTTAAGTGAATTCTTGAATAATGAAAGTAAGGAAAAATCAAGCTTAAATCTTGGATTTTTAATGAATCAGAAATATATATGTATTAAGAAAGCTAATATATTGAATGATAAAGTAATAAAAAATGAGAATTCTAATTATAAATTAAGATTTTATATTGATAGTAATATTATTTTACATACTCAAGATGGATTATTATTGAATAATATTGCACCTCAAATCTATGAAAATCAAGATTTTTCAATTACTCTTAGTCCAATAAATAGTAATAGATATTTAGTTATTTCTGATAAAAAAGAATTAAATGATTCAATTTTATTAGAATGTACAGAAACAAAGATTTGGAATCTTAAATAGGAGAAGTATGAAAAAGTCATATAATATGTTAATAATTCTTGTAGTAATAATGATAAGTGGTTGTTCTAATCCCCCATCTAAAAATACAATTGGAACTAAAAAAAATGTGTTACTATTTAATGAAGGTAATGGAATTCTAAATAATCAGAAATATGTTTGTATTAATTCAGGTTATTTAGTTTCTGGTACTTATAAAGGGCTAACCGGTCAAGAAAAAATAAATGCGTTAAAATATCCAGTGAGATTTTTTATCAATGATAGAATACAAATGATTCAAGATAATGGCAGTGTCTTATATTATACTAGAAAAACTTCTAATATTATGGGATTTAAAGATTCAAATAATAAAGAAATGTTAGTATCAGTAGATAAGTTTGGTAAAAAGCTAATAGGATTAACCCATTTTGATTCAATACCTGCACAAGTAATCTATGTTTGTACAGAAACAGAGAACTGGACATTGTCTAAATAAATATGAGCAAAATTCTAATATTAAGTGGTGCTGGTATTAGTGCTGAATCAGGAATAAACACTTTTAGAGATAATGATGGGTTGTGGAATAATCATAACATCCAAGAAATATGTAATATTGACAGTTTAGAAGTAAATGAAGAAAAAACGATAAATTTTTATGATAAACAACGATTGGAGTTAGAAAATAAAGAACCTAATATTGCACATATAAAAATTGCAGAATTAAAAAAAGAATTTCCAAATGAAATTAGTGTAATTACCCAAAATATTGATAACTTATTTGAAAAAGCTGGATTAAAAGATAATGAAATTGTTCATCTTCATGGTTCTTTAACAGAAGTTAAATGTCAAGATGCCGATTGTAGTTTTGTAGAAAATATAAATTATTTAAAGCAGAACAGTTTAAATAATGGGAAGTGTCCAAAATGCAACACTAATCTACGACCAAATGTAGTCTTTTTTGGAGAAAATTTACCTCAATATTCAAAACTTTATACAGAAATTGAAACTTGTAACCTTTTGGTTGTGATTGGAACAAGTGGTTCTGTTGTTAATCCAGATAATTTAGTAATTCATGTTGAAAAATCAATTTTAAATAATTTAGAACCAAGTAAAGCAATTTTTGATGAACTTTATACAAAAGTTTTATATATGCCTGTATCACAAGCTATAAGTGAAATTGTAAGAGATATTAGATTTACAATAAGAAATATATAATTATCTTGACATTAAAAAAATAATCATTTCCAAATATATTTGAATTTGAGATTATCTAAAGCCAAGGCTTATTTTGAAGCTTATAGAGTAAAGTTTATAAGTTATAGTAAGAGATTTTATTTTAGCTCTTATTGTACATTAGAAATTATTTCTAAAAGATAGGATTAGATATCTTATATCTTGTTGTATTTTAGATAGCGATAAACTACAGGGAAATTAGAGAGGTTTAAAAAGTTGGTCTCCAATTGCTATAAAAGAAAGTAAGATAAAGAAAATTATGAAATAATGCCACAGGGACGCAAAGTGCGTAAGTGAGTTTGAGTTAAAACTATTTATAAAAACAACCGTTAAAATATACAAGGCAAACCTTAAAACAAATAAGTTATAATTAAAGAAAAAGAAAGGGGGATGAAATGACCAAAGAAGATATATTGGGTTTTTTGACATTGCATAAGCAAGAGTTACAAAATAACTTCGCCCTTACTAAAATTGGTTTATTTGGAAGTTATGCAAAAAATACAGCAAATGAAAATAGTGATATAGATATAGTAATCCAATCAAACAAAAAAGATTTCTTTCTCAGAGATGATTTAAAAGAATACTTAGAAGATAGTTTTAAATTACCTGTTGATGTAGGATATATTGATAGTATTAGAACCTACTATAAAAATAAAATCGAAAAAGATATTATATATGTCTAACAAAAAGAAAGGGGTATAAGTGACTAAAGAATATATAATAGATTTTCTCAGAACACATAAGCAAGAATTGCAGAGTAAGTATAATGTTGAACAAATAGGATTATTTGGAAGTTATGCAAGAGATGAAGCAACGCCAACTAGTGATATAGATATATTTGTAAAAATGCCCCCTAAGTTATTTGATATGGTTGCTATAAAAGAGCAAATAGAAGAACAGTTACATACTAAAGTAGATATTGTAAGAGAACACAAACATATGAAATCTTTATTTGTAGAGATGATTCATAAGGATTTGATTTATGTTAAATAAAAATGATATAGTCTCAAAACTTAAAGAACTAAAACCAAAGTATGAGCAAGAGGGATTGATTCTTCTAGGGTTGTTTGGAAGCTATGCAAGAGATAATCAAAATGATTTTAGTGATATTGATATTGCTTATAAACTTGATTATGATAAATTTTCTCAAAAATATAAAGATGGATTCTCTAAGCTTTTGAGAATAGATGATATTAAAAGTGAATTACAACAAGCCTTTAAAACAAAAATTGACTTTGTTCCAGATTCTAATAAAAAATTATTAAAAGATATTGTTTATGTCTAATGCTATAAATAGGCTTGAAAAAGTACTCGAATCCATAGATAATATAAATTTCATACTTGAAACAAAAGATATTAAAGTAACTCAAGCCATAGAAGATAAACTTGTCAAACCTGCTATACGAATGAATATTGTTCGTATTGCTGAGCAATTCTCAAAATTAAAAGATGATAATGAGTTTAAAATACTTGAAAATTTTTCAAGTAATGACTTAAAAGGTTTAAGTGCAGTAAGAAATTATATAGCACATGATTATGATAGTACAGATGATAATATCATTGAAGATGTTATTCGATATAATCTGCCTGTATTCAAAAATACAATTGATAAAATAATAAAAGACTTAAGTTAAAATATCTTTGATTTAACGAAGAATAAAGATAACCGATAGCTTCTAAAGACCATAAATAAAGAGATACATTGCTTTTATGGTACATTGGTTGGTACATCAATAAAAATGTTTATACATAGAATCCTTTAGTTAAAGTGTTTATAGATTATATTTTAGTATCTGGGAGGAGTACTTACTCCCCATCTAATACAATCACCTAAAAAATTATCATACTAAAATCTAAATTGGCGTTGTGTTAAATATCTTTAATACCCTTTTCATAACTTATTTTAAATCTG
>Ga0193962_1001005_pt1 | contig 13130 bp, 11 predicted proteins | sample FB_5_MG_FD_140335 | JGI IMG/M metagenome (GOLD analysis project Ga0193962, IMG submission 140335) | Microbial mat bacterial communities from the Broadkill River, Lewes, Delaware, United States - FB_5_MG | ecosystem: Environmental > Aquatic > Freshwater > River > Microbial mats | place: USA...
CAGATAATGAAGAGAAATTATCTTTTATCGGTAAAGAAGGTGAGTCAGCAACAAGAGGCGCTCTTCGTTTTAATTTATCCTGTCCGAATATTGATGTCACACTAATAGGATTTAGCAATGAGAGGGAAATTGATGAAGCTTGTGAAATTGCAGCGAACCTATCAACTTATGATGATGATGAATATTTAGATATTCAAAAGCAATTAGGGGACAGAATGGAATATATTTGTACAGGCTGTGGGTATTGCAAGCTTTGCCCAGAGGGTATTAATATCCCAGGCTATATGCTTTTTTATAATGAAAAAGTTATGTTTGAGAAGTCGGATCGTGAGATGGTAGATATGATTTATGGACTTGAATACTGGAATTATACACAGAATGAGGTAATACGCGCAGGCGAATGTATCGGTTGTAAAAAATGTGAGTCAGAATGTACCCAGCATTTGTCTATTGTGGATCGTTTAAAAGAAATTTCTGATTGGGAAGCGCGTGGCGTTGATACTGTAAATGTCTAGATTTAGAAAGGTGTCTTTATGTTTGATGAAAAACAGGCTTTGAAATGTATTGAGGCATGTGAGAAGAATTCTTGTTGTGAAGCACGTGTACAGAGTGAACTTTCAAAACTGATGGATATGCATAATCGATTGGATAGAATTATTGAGACCAGTTATGATGGTATTTATATTACAGATGGTAAAGGTGAAACTTTAAAGGTCAATAAAGCCTATGAGAAGCTGACAAATATTAAAAGGGAACAATTAATTGGAAGTTCTATGAGAGATTTAGAAAAGCAAGGTATTATATCTAAGTCAGCTACGCTTATTGCTTTAAAAAACAAAGCACCTGTTACTTTGGAGCAGTGGATTAATCACGAAAAAAAATTACTCGTTACGTCCAATCCTTTATTTTCTGAATCGGGAGAAATAGAAATGGTGGTGACCAATGTTCGTGACGTAACAGAGTTGGAGCAGCTTCAGCAAACGGTTACAAAAACGCAGGAAATGATTAATGAAATGCAAAAACAACTCTTAAGAGATCAAAGTATTGTTATTAATGATCCTAAATCAAAAGTTATCATTGAAATGGCCAATCGCATTGCTATGAAACATACAACGGTTATGATTAGTGGAGAAACAGGTACGGGTAAAGAAGTTTTAGCAAAATACATACATAATAATTCTATGCGTGCTAAGCAACCCTTTATCAGTGTCAATTGTGGAGCAATTCCAGAGCAACTTATAGAATCAGAGCTTTTTGGTTATGAAAAAGGCGCCTTTACAGGTGCTAATCCAAAAGGGAAACCTGGAATTTTTGAATTGGCAGATGGAGGGACTTTGTTTTTAGATGAGATTGGAGAGTTGCCCCTGTCCATGCAGGTTAAATTACTGCGCGCTTTGCAAGAGGGAGAAGTACAACGTGTTGGTGGTCTTAAAGTAAGTAAGATTGATATTCGCCTAATTACGGCGACCAATCGGAATTTATACCAGATGATGCAGGAAGGGACTTTTAGAGAAGACTTGTATTACCGTCTTAATATTGTGCCCATTAAACTGCTTGCGCTTAGGGAACGTACTGGAGATATAGTTCCTTTGGCAAATCATTTTTTGAAGTCTTTAAACGATCAGTACAACGATAAAAAGATTTTTACTGGAGGCGTTTTAGATATATTTAGTCATTATACGTGGCCGGGAAATGTTCGACAAATTAAGAATATTGTTGAAAGATGCTATGTGATGTCACAAGGGTCCCGTATTGAAGAGTCGTCATTGCCTATAGATATTCGAGATGTTGGTGATAAATTACCAGGGAAGCAGGGCTTGCGAAACATTAAGGATGCAGTAGCGGAGTTAGAGAAAGGGATGATAAAGCAAGCATTTGAGAAATATGGAAATGTGCGGCATGCCGCAGCAGCAATTGGAATCGACCCTTCTACTTTTGTAAGAAAAAGAAAAAAATACCAAGAATTTTAAACAATGGCGTTGCGATATTGCAACGCCGTTGCTTTTTTGCAACGGTTTTTCTCTATGAAGTTTAAATATTAAAAATACAGATATATTAAGTCGTCCCTTATAGAATGTTAGTAATTTATTCTTAAAATTGTCAAAAAATGTTGTTGCATAAATGCAACTATTTTTTTTCTACTTATTCTATAAATTATGTTCACTAAAAGTTTGTTTAGTGTTATTAGAAGGCGTTGAGGATAATAGAATTAGTTTGTTAAAAATTTGGCATGCTATTTGCTTTATAAATAAGTGAATTAAAAAACGACATGTCGAATAACAATAAATTTTAAGGAGTGGTACATATGGCATTAATGACAGGTAAGGAATATATTGAAAGTTTACGTGCTTTAGATGTGAAGGTTTATATGTTTGGGGAATTGGTTGAGAATTTTGTAGATCATCCAATTATTCGTCCTTCTATTAACTCGGTAGCGATGACTTACGACTTAGCACATGATCCTGAACATTCGGATTTAGTAACGGCAACATCAAATTTAAGTGGTGAAAAAGTAAATCGTTTTACGCATTTACACCAAGATACAGTAGATCTTAGAAACAAAGTAAAAATGTTGAGATTGTTAGGACAAAAAACAGCGACTTGCTTCCAAAGATGTGTTGGTATGGATGCTTTTAACGCAGTATTTAGTACGACATATGAAATTGATAAAAAGTATAATACGACTTATCATGAAAACTTCAAAAAATATTTGGCTTTCGTTCAAGAAAAAGATTTAACAGTAGATGGGGCAATGACAGATCCAAAAGGCAACAGAGGTTTATCGCCTAGTCAACAAGCAGATCCAGACTTGTTTTTACGTATTGTAGAAGAAAGAGAAGATGGTATTGTGGTTCGAGGTGCAAAAGCACATCAAACGGGTTCTATTAATTCTCATGAGCATTTAATTATGCCAACGATGGCAATGCGTGAAGGAGATGAGGCATATGCAGTATCATTTGCAATACCTACAGACGCAGAAGGCATTTTCATGATTTATGGTCGTCAAAGTTGCGATACTAGAAAATTAGAAGAAGGCGCAGATGTTGACCTAGGAAATAAAAATTTTGGTGGTCAAGAAGCCCTTGTTGTATTCGAAGACGTATTTATTCCAAACGATCGTATCTTCTTAAAAGGGGAAGTTGAATTTGCAGGTATGCTAGTGGAAAGATTTGCGGGTTATCATAGACAAAGTTACGGTGGCTGTAAAGTTGGTGTTGGCGACGTTCTAATTGGTGCCGCAGCTCTTGCGGCTGAATACAATGGTGCCAATAAAGCTTCTCATGTAAAAGACAAGCTTATTGAGATGACACACTTAAATGAGACTTTGTATTGCTGTGGTATTGCTTGCTCGGCAGAAGGCTATCCAACAGAGGCTGGTAACTATCAAATAGATTTGCTTTTAGCAAATGTATGTAAGCAGAATGTCACAAGATTCCCTTATGAAATCACACGACTTGCAGAAGATATTGCAGGCGGTTTAATGGTAACGATGCCTTCAGAAAAAGACTTTAAGCATCCAAAGTTAGGACCTATCTGCGAAAAGTATTTCTGTGGTGTTGATAGCGTACCAACAGAAGATAGAATGCGTGTTTTAAGACTTGTAGAAAACATGACACTTGGAACAGCGGCTGTTGGTTACAGAACAGAGTCAATGCACGGTGCTGGATCACCTCAAGCACAAAGAATTATGATATCAAGACAAAGTAATTTAGCGCATAAGAAAGAATTAGCAAAGACAATTTGCGGTATAAAATAAAATTCTGAAAGTAGGGGGAGTCATTATGGCAATGAAAAGAGAATTTGGCGCGGAATGTCCTTATATTCCGGCAGGACCATTTAAAATCAGATTACCATTTATACACTACCGTTTTGAATGGGCGGATTATACACAAGGCTTACTTATGTGCGCCGTATGTTTAGGTGCAATACCAATGTTACAAGAGTATTTAGGTATGCCTTTTGAAGTGGCGATGGCGGTCGTGCTTTTAAATGGTATATTCTATTGTTTACATGTTTTGCTTGGAGATCCTGTTATTCCAGGATGGATCACCCCGGCAATACCATTACTTATGTTACATGTTACGCAATTTGAAATGGGTGCTGAGCGTTTACAAGCCTTAATTTCTTTTGAAATGAGTCTGGGGATACTGGCCATAATTTTAGGTATAACAGGCCTGGGTAAGAAAATCGTTAACATTGTTCCCAATGCAATGCAGTCAGGTATTATTTTAGGTGCTGGATTTGCAGCTGTTATGGTTATTTTTAAGCAGGGTGCGCGTTTTGATCAATTTCCCATATCTATAATTATTTGTGTGGGATTAGGATTTTATTTACTGTTCTCAACACATTTCAAAAGTATACGTAAGAATAATAAGTTTTTACAGTTGGTGAGCAACTTGGGTATTTTACCAGTTGTCTTGCTCGCAATTTTCGTTGGACCTATGTTAGGGGAAACCTTATGGCCAACAATTGAGTGGGGTATTACCAAGCCTGCATTTGGTGTTTTATGGAGAGATTGGACTTTCTTTGGCGTAGGTTTTCCACCAATGAGTATGTTTATTCAAGGTCTTCCGATGGTATTGTCAACTTACATTGTTTTGTTTGGTGATATGATCCAATCGCAAGCACTTCTTGATGACGTTGCAAAGTTTAGACCTGATGAAAAAATTGACTACAATCCAAATAGATCACACTTAATTTTTGGTTTGAGAAATTTGACAATGTCAGTTATTGGACCGGATTTAACAATGTGTGGACCACTTTGGGCTGCTATGCAAGTTGTTGTGTGCGAACGTTATAAGCAGGGTAGAGATGCAATGGATTCTATCAACGGTGGTGCAGGTTCATTTAGATTTGGTACTTTAACAGGTTACTTGTTATTACCGATTGTTACGCTTTGTAAACCTATTTTAGGAATTGCTCTTGCTTCAACAATGTTGATTCAAGGCTTTGTATCAGTAAGAGTAGGCGTTATGAAGTCTAAGACTTACAACGACCTAGGAATTGCTGGTGTTATGGGTGCAATTTTAGCAACAAGAGGTGCTGCGTGGGGCTTAGGCGCAGGAATTGTATTATGTCTACTTGTAAATATATTTAGAAAACCTGAGCATGACATTTATTTATTCCCAGCAGAAGCAGAAGCTTAGGCTGAAATTAGGAAATTAATATGAGAGATAAAGTCGAAAAAATATTAAATGATAAAGTAAAACCAATTTTGGCTAACCATAAAGGTGATATCGACTTGGTTGCTGTAGAGGACAATTGCGTAGAAGTTTCCTTGTTAGGTGCTTGTAGTGGTTGTCCATCAGCCAAGAACACTTTAGAAGAAGTTGTGCTTGCCAATATACAAGAAGAACTGCCACAGATACAAGAAGTGAGGCTGGTAACAGTGATTAGTCCTGATATCTTATCTTTGGCAAAAAACATTTTGAATTCTAGCAGAAGGGTGTGAGCAAATGAATTGGAATGAATTATATCAGAAAAAACTTACGACAGCTAAAGAGGCGGTAAAATATATACCTTCTAATAGCCGTCTTGTATTGGGGCATGCTATTGCAGAACCCATGTCACTTGTTGCTGCAATGGTTGAAAATAAAGAACAGTATCAAAATGTAGAAATCGTTCATATGGTGGCAATGGGTAAAGGTGCCTATACACTTCCTGAAATGGAGGAGCATTTTAGACACAATGCACTATTTGTCGGAACTTCTACTCGAGAGGCAGTAAACGCTGGTCGTGCTGATTATACACCTTGCTATTTCACGGAAGTGCCTAAACTTTTTAAAGAAGGGTACATGGAAGTGGATGTGGCAATGATTCAGTTAAGCCGTCCTGATGAGAAAGGTTATTGTAGTTATGGCGTGTCAGTAGATTACTCGAAACCAGCTGCTGAAGCTGCTAAGATAATTATTGCAGAAGTAAACGAAAAAATGCCTTATACTTATGGTGAATCAAGGATTCACATTTCAGAAATTGACCATATTGTAGAAACCTCATATGACTTAGTTGAGTTACAACCACCACGTATTGGCGCAGTTGAAGAATCAATTGGAGAAAATTGTGCTTCTTTAGTAGAAGATGGTTCAACACTTCAATTAGGGATTGGTGCGATTCCTGATGCTGTTTTATTGTTCTTAAAGGATAAGAAAAACTTGGGCATTCATTCTGAAATGTTTTCAGATGGTATTTTAGAGTTAATAGAAGCAGGTGTTATCAATAACAAAGAGAAAACCTTGCATAAAGACAAAATGATTGTTACTTTCTTGATGGGAACGCAAAAGTTATATGATTTCATTGATAAAAATCCGATGGTTGAATTATTCCCAGTGGATTATGTAAATGATCCCTATGTCATTCGACAAAATGATAAAATGATCTCTATTAACTCGTGTATTCAAGTCGATTTGATGGGACAAGTAGTCAGTGAAAGTATTGGACACAAGCAGTTTAGTGGTGTCGGTGGACAGGTTGATTATGTTCGTGGCGCAAGTATGTCTAAGGGCGGTAAGTCAATTATAGCGATGCCTTCGACAGCAGCAAAGGGTACGGTTTCAAGAATCGTCCCTATGATAACAGAAGGGAGTGCTGTTACGACATCTAGAAATGATGTGCATTTCATTGTTACTGAGTATGGTGTAGCAGAGCTTAAGGGAAAGACATTAAAAGAAAGAGCATTAGCACTTATTGAAGTTGCCCATCCTGATTTTAGACAAGAGCTGAAAGATGCCATTAAAGATAGGTATTAAGTATTGTGGCGGATGTAATCCCCGTTACGATCGCAAAAAATTTATAGAAGCATTTACTTCAATAGCAGGGGAGGTCTATCAGGTCTCATTTGTTAAAGAAGGTGAATGCTATGACTATATTATTGTACTTGCAGGCTGTCAATCAGCCTGTATAGATACATCTTCCTTAAAGTACAAGATACAAATATTATACGTAACAAAACCCACTGATCCATTAGCCTTTCTTAGCAAAATAGAAAAGCAATAATAAGAAAAATGAATTCTTTTGATAGCAAATTAAAAAAATGTGCTATCTTAGGGATTCATTTTTTTGTTTGATCAACATTCAGAACGCCGTTCTGAAATTGCTGATTTATTTTTGGGATTTTGTTATAATAAGACATGTTTATAAGCTGCGAATGGCTTTTCTAAAGTATAAAAGTATAAGGGAGAATCAAATGTCAAAACAAACCGATGTAGTTATTATAAAACCTGTAAATTATAAATTGGTGATGCTAGGTGTGGTCATGCTACTATCATGGCAAACAATTAAAGTTGTTCAAATAATATTAGTTCCAGAAGGTGGTGGCAAAACCACACAATTAATGGTCTATGCAATTGTACTTTGCCTTGCCTTTGCCTTAAAAGAATCGGCTTTTAAGCCTATACGCTTAACGGGTCAATACTGCGAGTTTAAGGCAGTGATGGCTAAGGAAAAAATTTATTATTCTCAAGTAAAAGAGATGGCGTTCTTGACTAAAAAGGGCCAGATGCGTACCACATACGATTTAATAGTCACTTGTGAAACTCAAATAGCCATTAAGGATATTGGCGTTTATCATAAGTCGGATATTAAAATGCTTATTGAAAAAATAGGAAGTGGCAGTTCGGTCTCATCAGAGGATCTTAAAGCGCTTGTAAGTTTTTTAGATCAGGTTAAGTTTCTGTAAGTTAAAGGTGATGACATAAATTGTATATGGCTTTATTGACGATGGGTCAATGTGTGAACTGGTGAATAATATAGTGGCTAAAGGGGTATCTAAATAAAAAAACAATCGGGGGATATTATGAATAGACAAAAAACAATTAACACAATTTATAATAATATGATTGAGTCAGATACTTACAAAGGTTACATTCAAGTTTTATTATCACTTATTATATGTATGATGATTTGTTTTATAATGTTTATCATTAACATTATGACTCAAGAGCTAACATTGATGCTAATTACAGGGGTAATGGCCCTTATATGTAGTGGTATTTTGATTTATGTATTAATAACAAAGAAGTATAGAGTTGGACGGAATTTGATTTTTGGTGTTTTTTTATTTGCGATTATAATCTTTTTAGTCAAGGGCTTAGGTGATGGTTTTAGTCCCTATTGGATCTTACTTTTTCCTTACCTTGCTTTTTTTCTTTATGATTTTAGGGGGGGGCTTATTAGGTCTCTATTTGTTCAGGTATTAATACTTTTAATGCTTTGGACACCCTTAAATCAATTTATACAATATGATTATGGCAAAGCTTTTTTTAATCGCTATCCTGTTTTGTATTTTTCTTTGATGGTGTCTTCCATTTCTTTAGGCTATGTACAGAATAAGACGCTTCTTAGATTAAAGGGGAGTAAGCTTGCTTTAGAAAAAATATCAACCATAGATTGTTTAACGGGCTTAGAGAATAGAAGATTTTTTGATCAACATAGCAAGGATGTTTGGCGTGCATTCCAAAACAAGGATGCATTTGTAGGTATATTTATTATTGATGTAGATGATTTTAAAAAATACAATGATCGGTATGGACACTTAGCTGGTGATGAAGTCTTAATAAGTATAGCACGCGCCTTAAAAGAAGTTGTGGATAAAGAGAATGGTTATATTTCAAGATGGGGTGGAGAAGAATTTATATGTCTTTTCCCTGATGTTGAAAAGGATGAAAATCTTGCCGACCAACTGCTAAAGGCGATTGTTGAATTAGAAATTCGTCATGAAGATTCAAGTGTCAAAAATAATTATGTAACTATTAGTATCGGTGGTGCCATTGTAAAACCTTCAAGTAGTCATCGTATTGATGATGTTATTTTATCAGCAGACCAATGCCTATACAAGGCAAAAGCAGATGGCAAAAATTGCTATAACTCTATTGAAATTCAATAAAAAAACAAGACAAAAACACATTTTAAATATAAAAATAATAAATCAATCTTTTATAATGGATATATTATAGGAGATGATGGATTGTGAAAGTAAAAAAAAGCTCAGGTGTAATAAATTGGGATGGTAAAAGGAGTCGTAGGTCAACAAGGGTAATTCAATCAGACCATATAAAACAACTCTTTGTTCTTGATGATGGACTTGAAATTATTAGTATACAAAATTTTAAAGAACCTTCTATTAACGATTTAATTGGAGTTATGAATACTCAGAGAGCGAGTCGTAAAAAAAATAATGATTTTGGTGAAAAATAAGAGAAACCTCTGAAACAAAGAGCTTGCAAAGAGTTCTTAATTTCAGAGGTTTTTATAGTTGTCCATTTTTAATTTTTAGGAATTGATTTCCTAGCGTAAGGATTATCAATATTGAGTTTTTGCATCCTGTAGAGGAGACTTTGGCGGACTATGCCAAGGTCTCTTGCTGTTTTGCTGACATTCCATCTATTGGCTTGGAGCTGTTCACGTATAATGCGTTCCTCGATATCTTTAAGGGTAGCTGTGAGATTGCCTGAAACGCCAATTGCATGCTGGTGGGGTTGTTGGCCGAGCAAACGAGATTTTGTATAGTGTGACATGTGATTAATTTTTAATTCTCTATCTTCTACACTTGCTCGAATCATAAGATTTTCAATAATATGTTCAAGTTCTCTAATGTTACCAGGCCAAGAGTATTGGTAAAATACCTCTGTTAACTCTTTTGAAAGAGTCTTGATATTTTTGCCAAGTATTTGCTTGTATCTATCAGCGAAGTGCTGTGCAAGAACAGGTATATCTTCTAATCGTTTTCGTAAGGGGTCTATGTCGAGATATACACCAGACACTCTATAAAACAAGTCTTGTCTTAGCTTTCCTGCGGCAATAATCTTGTGTGGATCTTCATTGATAGCACTTATTATACGGCAGTTGACAGGTAATGTTACCTGACTACCTACGGGACGAACTTTTCTCTCTTGTAAAACACGTAAGAGCTTACTTTGCATAGCAATAGGTAAACTATTAAGTTCGTCGAGGAATAGGGTGCCTGATTTCGCTTCTTCAAATAACCCCATCTGGTTTGTAGCACCAGTATAAGAACCTTTGACTGTACCGAACAAGGTACTTTCAACAAGATTTTCAGGAATTGCGCCGCAGTTAATTGCGACAAAGGGTTCGTTCTTACAATTACTATGATTATGAATGCTTTGAGCAAATATTTCTTTTCCTGTACCAGTTTCTCCAACGATTAATAAATTACTTTTAATCAAGGCAATATCTTCAGCCTCAGAAATAGATTTACAGATGGAAGCACTTGCACCGACAATATCTGAAAAGACAAATCGCGTGCCATTATTTAACGTTTTCTTTTGCTTGATATGCTTCTTGCGAATGCGGCGCTTAAGTTCAATGGTTTCAGATAATAAATTTTTTAATGTTGTCTCATTTTTACTGATTGAATAAACGGCAACAATTTCTTTGTTTTTATAGATCGGATAGGTACTGTAAGAAACATACTTTGGAATACCTTCCTTGTGATTATGAGCGCTATAATTGTTAACAATAGATTTTCCAGTCAAAAAAACTTTTCTATGTTCCGAGAGTTCAATTGATTCATAATTATAAGCTTCCCACAAATGTTTACCGACGATTTCTTTACTTGACAAACCTTCAAGATTTTCTTGAGATTTATTGTAGAGTGCTATCTTGCTCTCGTTGTCACTAATAATAATTCCATCATTAATATTACTGATAATTTCTTCTAAGCAGTGAAGCTTTAGTTCTGTATTCTTTTGAATATTGTTCTCTTCGAGTTTTATGAGAGTATAAGGTTTATCGTTATGACTGAAACGTGAATCTGCTAATATGTAGTTTTTATGTTTTAGTGAAAATTTGTGTAAGCATAGAGAATCAGAACTTCGAATTAATCTGATAAGTTCTTTTTTGTCACCACTATTAAAAGATAAGGCATGGGTTAGTTTTGCTGATAAATGGATTAAGTTCATCTCAGCATCGCAGATGAAGTGGAGTGGGTGTGTATTGGCAATAAAGCTACTAAACTCAACTAATGTCATTATGGGTCTCCTTATTATAGTTTTATTTATCATATAACAAAAAAGGAAAAATGGAAATTAAAACTTACTGAAAATTCAGTAAACGTATAAATTTTATACAAGTGTATACAATTTATCGTTCTAATTAACAAGTGTGTGTAAGGATAATATGTATATATTTTGTACAATGAGCTAAGAAAGCCGTAAGTACAACTATATAAAAACAGAGTTAAAACGTTTATATTTCAACGTTTTAACTCTGTTTTTATAGATTGGCACGACCTTTGCAATATAGTTAAGTAACCATAAGTGGTAAAAATACGAATAAACACTAGGAGGAATAAATAATGAAAAAACCTGAAATTCTGTATGAAGTGAAAGCACAAAGAGGGGACACGCTAAGATGTAAAGGTTGGAAGCAAGAAACCATCTTAAGAATGTTAGAAAATAATATGGAAAATGCTGAAATTCCAGAACTCCTTGTTATTTATGGAGGCAATGGTAAGTGTGCTAGAAACTGGGAATCTTATCATGCGATCGTGGACTCGCTAAAGAATCTGGAAGAAGATGAAACCTTAGTTGTTCAATCTGGAATGCCAGTTGCAATTTTTAAGACCCATAGATTGGCACCAAGTGTTGTTATGGCAACAACAAATATTATGAAGGCAGACTGGGAAACCTTCTATGATCTACAAGATAAAAATCTTACAATGTTTGCACAGTATACGGCAGCACCTTGGGAGTACATAGGAACACAGGGGGTCATTCAAGGTACATTTGAAACATTATCTGCTATTGCAATAAAGAGATTTAATAATGATTTGACTGGTAGAGTTTATATGACTGCTGGTGCTGGTGGAATGGGCGGTAACCAATCATGGGCAATGAAAATGCATGGCGGTATAGCGATAATTGTTGATGCAGATGAGCGTGTAATTAAAAGAAGAATAGAAAAAGATTATTTAGACCAAATGGTTTATACCCTAGATGAAGCTATTGAAATTGTGAACCAGGCAAAGGCATCTAAAACACCTACATCGGTAGCTATTGTTGGTAATGCTGCTGAAGTATTTGAAGAGGCGTATCAAAAAGGGTTCATGCCTGATATTATCAGTGAAATGTGTCCGTGTCATGATCCAATTTCTTACATTCCATCGGGTTATTCAGGTGAAGCTGCAGATGAGTATCGTGTAAGAGATAGAAAAGCATATTTAGAAGATGCGCGAGATACAATGAAGCGTCAACTAGCAACCATGGTTAATTTTTCTAAGAAAGGTGCTGAAGTGTTTGAGTATGGTACAAGTATCCGTAAGGAATGTATGGATGCAGGGATGCCAAAAGAGCAGGCTATGTCAATTCCGGGCTTTGTTTCTGAATACATCAGACCCTTGTTCTGTGAAGGCCGCGGACCTTTTAGATGGACTTGTATTTCAGGTAGTGCAGAAGATTTAAAGCGGACAGATGACTTAGCGTTAGAAATTTGTAAGGGGGATCCACTTGTTGAAAGATGGATTAATTTAGCAAGAAAGAATTTACCAATTGAAGCTTTACCTGCAAGAATTTGTTATATGGGCTTTGGTCAAAGAAAGCGTTTTGCACTTGCAGTAAATGAGTTAATTAAAAAAGGTGAGATTAGTGGTCCAGTTGCATTTTCAAGAGATAATTTAGACTCAGGGTCTATTGTGAATCCTACATTTGAGTCTGAAAATATGAAAGATGGTGGCGATTTGATTTCAGATTGGCCTTACTTAAATGGCTTACTTAATTGTGCTGGTATGTGTGATTTAATTGCTATTCAAGCAAATTATTCAATGGGTGAAGCTGTACATACTGGCGTTACAATGATTGCCGATGGTACAGATGAAGCAGGCTTTAGACTTGAAGCAGCGATGACTGTTGATTCTGGTATTGGTGTTATTAGACATGCTCAAGCAGGTTATGAAATTGCCAGAGATGTAGCAAATGGAAAAGGTAAATTAACTGATGAGAGCATTAAAGTTCCATTATGGTGGTCGCCAAATGCAACATTCGGACCAGATGGTAAAGCACCGAGATAAGCCTCAAAAAATCTACTTGTCTCATTTGATGAGGCAAGTAGATTTTAAAAATATACAGGGGGAAATAATAAGGAGGTAAAGAGATGTTAACAAATCCAGTTGTGTTGTC
>Ga0193962_1001007_pt1 | contig 13121 bp, 13 predicted proteins | sample FB_5_MG_FD_140335 | JGI IMG/M metagenome (GOLD analysis project Ga0193962, IMG submission 140335) | Microbial mat bacterial communities from the Broadkill River, Lewes, Delaware, United States - FB_5_MG | ecosystem: Environmental > Aquatic > Freshwater > River > Microbial mats | place: USA...
CACCGTGCTCAAGCATATCTCTAATAAGATCCATGTCTTGAGAAAGATTAATATGCTGAACATGATTATTCTTCTCTAAAACATTTTTAATATGTGTTGTTTCATATGGTAGATATCCAATAGAAAAATACAGCTTACTATTAAGAAGTGTTTTTATCTGTTTACTTGTAAGTTCGCATGTAGCAGGGTTCTCTCCAGGAGGAATAAGTACATTTATCTTGTATTCATCACCACATATACGTTCTAAGAAATACTTCTGAGGAAGTATACTCACTGAGATTGTTTTCTCGTTTATTGCTTTGTTAGAACAAGATGTATTTATTACTGCAAGTAGTGTTATGCTTGTTATTATCAGTTTTAATTTTTCTTTCATATTGTTTGTCTTCATTTTATCACTTATTTCAAAGTTAGTGAATAATCTTTAAGAGTAATAAACGTATAGATAATAAATATGTTTGTATGCTTAGATATATTATTTCTCTAGTTTTAAACCTATCAGTGGAGTTTCGTAATATTCTTTTGCTGAGTTATTTTTCTTCATATGCTTGAATAAGTCTCTAGATGATAATTCAAACCATCTGTTATGCCACATTTCTATAAAAGAATGGCTTTTTATTGATGAGGTTTTTATCCATGGTTTTATAATTTCGTTATTAATTTTATTGTTTTTTCTATCAAGAGTTTGTCCAAGTAATTCTATCCCAACAAATATTCCTTCTTTAGGAAATCTAATATATTCTTCGCTGATATTTAAGTATAGTTTACGTTCTGATTTATTAATCTCATGTATGTTATTCTTACAGAATATTTCTTTCCCAGGTTTATTATTATTGTTTTCATACAAGTGTGTTCTGAGATAATAATGTGAATTACTTTCTTTCTTTACAAAAACAACAATTTCTTTTATGAAATAATCTTTATAGTTGCTATTAGAGATTAGTGTAATGATTTTGTTCCCTAAAGAATTCATTCCAAAATTACTGTGAGAACGTTTTTTAGAAAACCCGATTTCGTATTCTTTATGTTTATACGCGTTTACACAAATAGATCTTATAACATTTGTATTAGTTTGCAGAAGTATTACTCCGTTACTAGGAATATCAGAAATTGCAATATTTCTGTCTTTATATGAAAGATGTCTTATTACTAGTGTGTCTTTAATATTTACTTTATCTATAGTAAATTCTCCATCTTGATTTGAATATGTTCCAATGCTCTTGTGTTTAATGCTAATCGTTACAAGGTCTACTGGTTTATTGTTCTCTTTGTTTATAACTTTCCCATTTATTGAAACTTGTGAAAAAATAGAGTTTGTACATGTAAGAATAATCGAGATTGTAAATAAGAATATTTTCATAAAGGACTAACTATATTTATTAACAATATCAAATGTAATGATTTTTATAGAAAATAGACGTGAGCTGAATTTTAAAATATTTGAATAAGTTTTTAACAAACTATGTAGATGTGTTTCTTATATGTATATGGTCTATTGTAAATAATGTCAAATTCGGTTAGTTCTCGTTTAGCATTAGTTCAGTTTCTGTTTTTCTCTTGTTACTATATCGAGTAAAGAACGAATTATTAACAAATAATAAAAGCTATATCGATAGAGTTGGTTTCTATTCAATATAGCTTTCACCTATATATAGGATTAATAATCCTATCCGTTCATCTTATTGTAAGAAGACATAAGTCCTTTGATGATAGAAGAAGAGAAACCATTATGCTCCATCTCATTTAATCCTTCAATAGTAATTCCTTTTGGAGTAGTAACTTTATCAATCTCACTTTCTGGATGAAGACCTTGATCAGCAATCATTGTTGCTGCTCCTTTTACTGTTTGAGCAACAATTTGTTTAGCGATGTCTGCACCGAAACCAATTTGAACTCCACCTTGTATGGCAGCTCTTATGTAACGAAATGCAAATGCAATACCGCATGAAGCAAGGGCTGTAGCAGCAGGCATCAGTTCAGCTGGTAGAACAGTTGCAAAACCACATTCATTAAAAATATCTAGAAGAAGATTCTCTTCTTTATTCCATTCTGTGTTTTGTGCAATACATGTCATTGATTCACTTATAGACATTGCTGTAGATGGCATCACCATGAATACAGGGTAGTTCTTTCCAATGATCTCTTGAATATTCTCTGTTGTTATTGTAGCAGCAGCAGATGCAATAATGGTTTTACTTTCTGTAATAACATCTTTTATCTCGTTAAGAATATCTTCTATTTGCCATGGTTTTACTGCAAGAAATACGATGTCAGCACCTTTAACAGCTTCAATGTTATTTGAAGAGATGTTTATTCCGTCTTCTTTTAGATGTTCAATAAGAGCTGTTCTTCTACGAGTAACCCAAATTTCTGTGTGTGTGATAGATGGAGCCTTTGAAAGGCCAAGAGCGATACTCTTTCCAATATTACCACCACCAATGATTGCTATTTTCTTAATATCCATTTTCTTTATATTTTGCTGGCAAAAGTATATAATTTTATTTTTGGGTGGGATATTTTCAATATAACATTTTAAAAGTAATTTGTAACTAATCGTAAAAATCCATACTAAATAGTATAAACAAACAATTTATATTTTGAATAAGGAAGAAAAATTTAATGAAATCATATCTGAGAATAGTGATCGAATTAGGCGAATATGTAGTTATTACAATGCTAATTCAGAGAATCAGAAAGATATGTATCAGGAGGTGCTTATGAATATTTGGAGAAGTCTTGACAACTTTAGAGGTGATTCTTCTATTAGTACTTGGATTTATCGTGTTGCTGTAAATACATCTTTGAGCTACAATAATATGAGTATAAAGCACATGAAATTGATAGTTGATGTAGGTACAGAGAATCTTGAATGTATTCTTGAAGATGAACATCATAAGTTGAAAAAGCAAGAAGAGATAAAGTTTGAGGAATTAGAGAAAGAATTGAATCTTTTATCAGTAATAGATAAAGCTTTAATAAGTCTTTTGCTTGAAGGACTTTCAATGAAAGAAATAGCTGATGTTATCGGTATTAAAGAGTCGAATGTAAAGGTAAAGATTCATAGGATTAAGGGACAATTAAGAAGTAAATTAAAAGGGGGTAGTTATGATTGTAAATAAGAAAATTGAAAATAGTATTGATGGTTTAGTTGGAGATTTAAAGAAAGAAGATTCTAATTATGCTTCAATGTGTAAAAGACTACAATATATGTATTGGATTCTTGTCCCTTTGTATGTCTTAATAGGGTTTATTCATTTTTTTGATTCAGGTGAGTGGTCTGAAGGAATAGGATCTCTTTGTTTTGCACTAGCAATGTTAATCTTTGCATTCTTATTTCGTAAATATAGTAAAGAGTATAAATATGTAGATTATTCTTTGCCTACAGTACATATGTTAAGAGCAGCAGCAAATAGGCATAGTTTGTTTAGAAAAGAAACTATATGGCTTTTAGGGGCATTGATATTTTTAGATGCAGGTTTAATCATGAATTCTCCAATGGATGCATCTATATATGAAATTCAAATTATTTTTGTTCCTGTAATGCTGATTGCAATGCTAATAGGGTTTTTCGTATGGTATTTTAAATATAAACATTTAAGAGATAGAGCTAAAGCTTTTTTGGCTGATATAGAGGAGTAACAAAATAATATGTTAGCATACTTTTTTGGAGAAATGAAAAGTAAGGATTGTGTTGTAGTTTTAATTATATTTGTAGGGAATCTAATTTTATAACTTATGAAAATTTTATCAATGAAATCGCTTGTAGTAACAACATTATTAGTCTTTTTTACATCTATTTCTTTTGCACAGACAAAAGTTTATAATGAAAAGGCTGATGCTAAGAAAGAGCTTAGTCAAGCAGTAGCAAAGGCTAAAAAAGAGGGTAAGCATGTATTTGCGAAAATAGGAGGAAACTGGTGCCCTTGGTGTATTCTTTTTCATAACTACACAAAAGAGAATGCTAATGTGCATAAGACATTAGAAAACAACTATGTGGAAGTTTTGATTAGTGCTAGAGAGAACAAGCAATTACTTAAAGAACTTGGGAACCCTGGGCGTTTTGGGTATCCTGTATTTGTGATTATTGATGCAGAAGGAAAGGTTCTTCATATTCAAGATAGTGGATTACTTGAGAAAGGTAAAGGCTATGATGAAAAGAATGTTGTTCGTTTCTTACAAAACTGGTCTCCCGCAGCAGTAAAATAGGACTAAATAGAAAATAATAGTAAAAGCCTATTTCGTAACTCTTACGAAATAGGCTTTGTCATAATATATTGGGATTAACATATGTTTATGATTATATAAGATGAAATATATTATTTTTGCCCCGTTATAATAGATTAGATATTAAGATTATGAGAAGATGGTTATTGATGTTTTTCTTGTTATTATCTGTTAGTGTATTTGCTCAAGAGAGTACATATACGATAAGCGGTGTATTAAAAGAAAAAAGTTCAGGAGAGACACTTATTGGAGGTAGTGTCTACGATGTTAATACAAACATAGGTGTAGCAACTAATGTATATGGTTTTTATTCTTTAACTCTACCAGAAGGGAAACATACCATTGCTTTTTCTTTTGTAGGTTATGAAACTGTTGTTAAGGAGATTGTTCTTAATGGTGATATGGAGATGAACATTTCTTTAGGTGGTTCTATTGCCCTAGAGGAGGTTGTTGTCTCTGCTAATAGTGCACAAAAGAAGGTTGAGAGAACACAGATGAGTATTACTAATATTAATGTTGAACAAATAAAGGCTCTTCCTGCTTTCTTAGGTGAGGCAGATGTAATAAAAACAATTCAATTGCTACCTGGTGTTCAGTCTGGTTCAGAAGGTTCAAGTGGTTTATATGTTAGAGGTGGTGGTCCAGATCAGAATCTAATGTTACTTGATGGTGTACCTGTATATAATGCTAATCATCTATTTGGATTTTTCTCTGTTTTTAATCCTGATGCAGTACATCATGTTGATCTATATAAGGGAGGATTCCCTGCTAGATTTGGAGGACGACTTTCTTCTGTAATAGATATTCGAATGAAGGAAGGAAATCAAAAGAAGTTTGCTGGGAGTTTCTCTATAGGGCTTATCTCTTCAAAATTTAATTTAGAGGGACCTATTATTAAAGATAGGACATCTTTTAATATATCGGCAAGAAGAACATATATTGACTTGCTGGCAAAACCTTTTATGTCTACGAATAACGATTTTGGATATTATTTCTACGATTTGAATGCAAAGATAAACCATAAATTTACTGATAAGAGTAGGTTGTTTTTATCATTATATATGGGATCTGATGTAGGTGGAGGAGATAATAAAAGCGATGATACGTATGATAATAATGGTTCAATTTCTAGAAATAAGTCAAAGACAAAGCAGGATCTCTCTTGGGGTAATATAACAGCGGCTCTTAGATGGAATTATGTTATTACTAACAAGTTATTCTCTAATACAACAGTCACATATAGTAGGTATAACTTTGGTATAGGATTTGAATCCTCAGAATCAAATTATTATAATAATCCAACTTATCCAGGAGATAATACAAATATAGAGACTACCTCTTCTTTTAATTATAATTCAGGAATATATGATTTCGCATATAAGTTAGATCTTGATTATTCTCCAAATCCTAATCATTCAATAAAATTTGGAGGAGCATATACATATCATTCTTTTGTTCCAGGAGAGAATAAATACAAATCTAAAGAGGTGAATCATATTTATGAAGATAGAAATCAGGAAATAGATACACTGATGGGAAATAATAATATCTATACTCATGAATTTTCTGCTTACGTAGAGGATGATATGAAGATATTTGAGAATCTTAATGCAAATGTAGGACTTCATTATTCTTTATTTAATGTACAAGGTACAACTTACCATTCTCTAGAACCTAGACTAGGATTACGATATCTAGTTGATGAGAATTTCTCTTTGAAGGCTGCTTATTCTAAAATGCAACAGTATGTACATCTTCTTTCTAATTCTGGTATTAGTATGCCTACTGATTTATGGTTACCTGTTACAAAGAGAATAAAACCAATGAATTCTACTCAATATGCAGTTGGTGCTGCTTATGATTTGCAAAATGGTTTTGATCTTTCTGTTGAGTGCTTTTATAAGGATATGAACAATATTATTGCTTATAAAGATGGTACTACATTTTTTGCATATGATAAGAAATGGGAAGATATGGTAGAAATGGGTAAAGGGTGGTCTTATGGAGCTGAGTTTCAGCTAAACAAAACGATAGGAAAGACAACTGGTTGGATAGGATATACTTTAGCTTGGTCTAATAGAAAATTTCCTACAATTAACTCTGGGAAGGAATTTCCAGCTCGTTATGATAGACGCCATGATGTAAGTGTTGTAGTTACTCATAAACCATCTAAGAATATAGATTTTGGAATGACTTGGGTTTATGGGACAGGAAATGCAGTGACTATGGCAACTCGTAGTATGAGGGTTGATTTAAATAGAGGTATTGAATCTGTTATTGATAATGGAAAAGATGTACCGATTCCTGAGGGAAGAAATAATTATCGTGTGCCTTCGTATCATAGAATGGACTTTAGTGTTAATTTCCATAAAAAGAAGAAACATGGAGTGAGGACATGGAATATCAGTGTTTATAACCTTTATAATCGTGCTAATCCTTTTTATTTGTATTTTGATTCAAATAAGGGAGAAAAAGTGTTAAAGCAAGTAAGTTTATTTACAATTATTCCTTCTGTTTCATATATTTATAAATTCTAGATTATGAGAAAGTTATTATATTTATTATTAGTATTGAGTCTTGTTTCTTGTTTAAAGAAAGAGATTCCTTTTGAGGGTAAAGATGCGAAGAGTCTTCTTGTACTTTCTTCTACTTTTTCTACAGATTCATTAATGAAGGTATATCTTTCTCCAACTAAATCTGTTGTAGGTAAGGATGTGAAAATTGACCTTTTAACAGATAGACAAGCTTCAGTTGATGTTTATGATGGTGATAATGTTGAGTCCTTGATATATGATGCAGATAAAAAAGCTTTTGTAGGTTTAAAAAAGGCTACTGAGGGAAAGAAGTATACTATAAAAGCTATTGCTGATGGACTTGATGATGTTGAAGCTAGCGTTTTTGTTCCCACCGTTGTTGAAATAACTAATGTTTCTATTTTTGAGAACTATAGATCGGATTCATATGAAGATAGAAGATTTAGATTTTCATTTAAAGATCCTGAAGCAAAGAATTATTATAAAGTATCACTTTTTTCTACTTATAAAGAAGTCAATGTTAGTAAGTTTCAAACTGTAGAGTTCACATCAAAAGATGATGTCTTTAAGGGAAAATCAGATGGTATAGGTGATTCTTTTGAAGATGAATATTCAAATCGTTTTGGTGTGTTTACTGATGACTTTATAGGAGGAAAAGATTATACCATTGAGCTTAATTTAGCAAGTTACAATTTAAGTACTTATGCAGATGATTTTAAGTTGTATGTATCTCTTCAATCTATAAGTGAGGATTATTATTTGTTTTTAAAATCATATGAACTTCAATTAGAAGCAGGTGATTCTCCTTTCTCTGAGCCTGTTCAGATATGGTCTAATGTTGAAGGAGGAGCAGGTATAGCTGCTGCCTATTCAGCTTCAACTAAGGAAGTGATTGTTGATTATTCTGCAAAATTAATTGATGCTATGATTGTAGATGGCCTATCGGTTGATACAGAAAATTTGCCTATTTATGTTTCTACATATAATGAATCAATAGAGCTTTATATAAGTGTAAGGAATAATTACACGTGTAGAGTATTGAAGGATGGTATTCCAATTAAGTCTGATGGAAATAATTATTTTCAAGCCAATATATTAGGGTTGAAAAGTGGATTTAATAATTTTGATATAGAGGTAAAGGATGTTAGAAATGATGCTATTGTTACCTATCCATTAGTTATTGAACGGAGATAGTGATATCACGATATAAACAAAGAAGCCCATGTTTAATGGGCTTCTTTGTTTATATAATTATTTATTGTCTTTTATTATAGCTATTGCAATTTCTGAATAATCATTTGCTATAATTTTTATATCAGTAGGATTTATATTATTCTTTAAATCTATTATAATAATGTCACCAGATTGTATTGTTGTATTATTTTCGGAATATTGTAAGTTGATGCTACCATTAATAGTGTATAACGCAATAGTAGTATCTTTTTGTAATTTTGAAGTAGGGAAGAGCTCTCCTTCTTTAAGAGTAGATGAATCTAAAGATCCAGCCTTTCCATCAGTTGTCATTAAATTAAAGTCCGTTACTTTACCCCTAGAGGTCGTTTCCCAATCACCTTCAAATTTATCAGTCTCAAATTTTTTTAGTTTTGAGTTATGTTGATTTTTATGTGACAACTCCATCTCTCCATTCAGAACCATAATGCATCTAGAGATTCCTGAGAGTTTTGTAAATGTTGATTCCTCTATATCTACAGTTGCTGTGCTTATTCTATACTGAAAGTCTTTTGCTGCGTACGATGAATTTTGTGGGTAAATATACAACTGAGTAGTTGTTCCTCCAGACCATTTGTTAGTATCTAGGTCTTCTTTTCTTATTATAGAAATCATTTTATATGTGGTGTTTATTATTCTTTGCTTAGGAATGAATTATAGTAACGTTTGTCTCCTGTAACTTCTTGCCCAAGCCATTGTGGTTTTGTAAAACTTTGCTTTTCACTTTTAAGTTCTATTTCAGCAATAACTAATCCATTTAATCTCCCATGAAATTCATCAACTTCAAAAGTGTTTCCTTCGAAATGGATTATATGACGAGTCTTTTCAATAATTCCTTTTTCGCATAGTAGAAGTAGTTCTTCTGCTTCTTGAAGTGATATTTCTTTCTCGAATTCGTATCTACTGAGTCCACTCACACTACTCTTTCCTTTTATAGTAAGAAAGGCTTGGTTATCTCTTATTCTAACCCTTACTGTGCGTTCAGGCACTTTAGAAAGATACCCTTGTTTTATCATGTAGCTTATATGAGCAGATTCTTTATAATCTCCTGTTACAAGATATTTTCTTTCTATTTCTATTGACATATTTAATTGTTTTGTATTATACAAAGTTATAAGAATCGCGATGTATTCCTAACTTTGCTATGTAAAATCATATTAGCTAAAAAGAAAAAGCCACAACTTTTGGTTGTGGCTTCTTATATAAAAATTAGCTTGTTTTATACTATTCCTGCAAATCCCATAAAGGCCATAGCAAGTAGTCCAGCTGTAATTAAAGCTATTGGTGTACCTTGCATTCCTTTTGGTATTTTTACTAAATCAAGATGTTCTCTTAGTCCTGCGAAAAGTACTAATGCTAATCCAAAACCTATTGCGGTAGCTGCAGAGAAAACTACAGATTCCATAAGGTTATAGTTTTTTTGAATTACCATGATAGCAACACCAAGAACAGCACAGTTAGTTGTAATTAAAGGAAGAAATACTCCTAATGCTTGATATAGTGATGGACTCACTTTTTTTAGCATTATTTCAACCATCTGTACTAAAGAAGCAATTACTAATATAAATGTAATTGTTTGCATGAATCCTATATCAAAAGGATCAAGTACAAATTTTTGGATTAAGTATGTAACAATAGTTGCAAGAACCATAACGAATGTAACAGCTCCAGTCATACCAACTGCAGTAGATACTTTCTTAGAAACTCCTAAGAATGGACATATCCCTAAGAATTGTGATAATACAATATTGTTTACAAATATTGCTGAAATGATGATTATTATATATTCCATATCGTATATCCTCCTATGCTTTTCTTAATTTATTGATGATTGCAATAATATATCCAAGTGCAAGAAAGGCTCCTGGAGCAAGAACGAATATTAGCATTCCATACCCTTCGTCAAATATTGCAAAATTGAAGAATTTACCACTTCCTAGTAATTCTCTAGTTCCTCCTAATAGAGTTAATGCAAATGCAAATCCAAGTCCCATACCTAAACCATCTATTATTGAAGGCATAGCTTTGTTTTTAGATGCATATGATTCTGCACGTCCTAGTACGATACAGTTAACCACGATAAGAGGAATGAATAACCCTAATGATTCATGAAGAGAAGGCAGATAAGCAGCCATTGACATATCAACCATTGTAACAAAAGATGCAATGATAATAATAAATCCAGGTATGCGAACCTTGTCAGGAATAAGGTTTGCAACAAGTGATATTGCTAAGTTAGACATTACCAAAACAAAAGTCGTGGCTAGTCCCATTCCTAATCCGTTAACTGCCGAAGTAGTTACACCTAGTGTAGGACACATACCAAGAAGAAGAACAAAAACAGGGTTCTCCTTGATAAATCCTTTAGTGAAGTTATTTAATTGACTCATAATTTAACTTTTACTATTTTAAACCTTTCATATAAGCATTGTGAGCTCTTTGTACAGCATCAAGAAATGCTCTAGAACTTATTGTTGCTGCCGTGATAGCATCTATATCTCCTCCATCTTTAGAAACAATAAATTTTGTTGCTGAAGGATTTTTCTTGATTATAGATTGTTTTCCTTCTCCTCTAAACCATTCCTCCATTTTAGAACCAAGACCTGGAGTCTCTTTGTGTTCTAATACTGAGTAGTTATTAATAGATCCGTCAGGATTAAATCCAACCATAATCCAAAAAATACCAGAAAATCCCTTTTTTGTGTATGTTTTAACTGCTGTGCCTACAAGAACTCCATCTTTTTTAGCTGGATATAGTTCTAATGTACCTCCATCAGCAGTTTCTACTTTATACATATCTGCATTAGGATTATTATCAAAAGTAGGAACTACATATTTGATAGCTTGTAGTTTCTTATTTTGTTTGGCTTCAGCTATAGGTCCTTTTGTAAATTCATTTATAAAACCTACAGCTGTTGATGCTACAAGTGTTACGACGAATAGCACTAGCACCATATTTCTGAATGTTGATTCTAATTTCTTTGCCATAACTCTATTTGTTTTTTATTACACCAAATCTTTTAGGTTTGCAATATGTATTAATAAGAGGTGTAAATGCATTCATTATCAAGATAGCAAATGACATTCCCTCTGGATATGCACCCCATACACGTATGATGATTGTTAATAGTCCAATTCCAATACCATATATTATCATTCCTTTCTTTGACATTGGTGATGTTACGTAGTCTGTTGCCATAAATACAGCTCCAGCAAGTAATCCACCCGAAACCATATGGAAAAGAGGATCTGCATAGTGTATAGGATCAGACAAATGAAGAATCCCACCAAAGATAGCTACTGTTCCAAGTATAGAAACAGGTATGTGCCAAGTAATAATCTTTTTTATAAGCATATAGGCTAGCCCGAGAAGTATTGCAATAGCGGCAACCTCTCCAAGAGATCCCCCAATATTACCCATAAACATATCTTTATATGAAGGGAAATTATTAGATTGCATGATAGATGCAACAGATTCTCCATTTGCTATTCCTTCTTTTAGCATTGCTAATGGAGTAGCTCCAGTATATGCATCTGCACTTAAGTGTGCTGGTTTAGGCCATGATGTCATTTGTACAGGGAATGAGATAAGTAAGAACACACGTCCAACTAATGCAGGGTTGAAGACGTTATTTCCTAAACCTCCAAAACTAAGTTTACCCATCCCTATAGCAACTAAGGCACCAATAACAATAATCCACAATGGAATATCTGATGGTACATTAAAGGCAAGAAGAAGACCTGTTATTAAAGCTGATCCATCAGTAAGTGTAGTTTTAACCTTTAAAATGAATTTTTGAATTAGGTATTCAAATAGCAAACATGATACTACTGAAACAGTAGCAACAATAATAGCTCCTAGTCCGAAGTAAATACCAGCAAGTATCATTGCAGGAAGCATAGCTATAACGACTCCATACATGTTTTTTTGTATAGAATCCCCTGAATGAACGTGTGGTGATGGTGATATAAATATATTATTCATTATTATTGAGTTTTCTGATTATTGTTTTCTAGTTCTTATCATATGACCTGTTCGCCCTTTTCCTAGACGAATATAATCTAAAAGAGCTCTGTTAGCAGGGCATGTATAACTACATGATCCACACTCAATGCAGTCCATTATATCTTCTGTCTCCATTCGCTCAATATTATTATTTTCTGCTAAAGTCATAAGTAAGAATGGCTCTAGTCCCATAGGACATACATTCACACATTTTGCACATCTAATGCAGTCGCGTTGAGTGTCTCTTTGAGATTCTTTATCATCCATGATAAGAATACCAGAACTTCCTTTGGTTAGAGGAGAATCTATGTTTGTAAGAGCTTTCCCCATCATTGGGCCACCTCCAATAATCTTACCTGTATCAGAAGGAATTCCTCCAGCAGCTTCAATAATATTCTTTATAGGAGTTCCAATTCTACATAGGTAGTTACCAGGGTTGGTAACAGATTTTCCTGTTATAGTAACAACTCTCTCAAAAAGAGGTTTGTTCTTCTGAACAGCCTCGTAAATAGCAAGAATAGAACCTACGTTCTGAACAACAGCTCCAACTGCAATAGGAAGGGCTCCAGAAGGAACTTCTTTATTTATTGTTGCTTTTATTAGTTGCTTTTCACCACCTTGAGGATATTGAACTTTAAGAGGGCATATTTCTATACCAATGCATTTTTTTGCAAGTTCGCTAAGATACTTTATAGCATCAGGTTTATTATTTTCAATACCAATGATAGCACTCTGAACTTCAAGAGCTTTCATTACTATATGAACACCATTAATTATTTCTTCTCCTTTTTCTATCATAATAGAATGGTCAGAGGTAAGATATGGTTCACACTCAACGGCATTGATTATAAGAACCTCTGCTTTTGTTCCAGAGGGAGGCATAAGTTTTACATTTGCAGGGAAAGTTGCCCCACCTAGTCCAACAATACCAGCTTCAGCCACTTTAGCAATTATTTCTTCTTTACTTAATTCAACATTAGAAATTAAGATTTCAGAACGATCAATTGATTCTTCCCACTCATCACCTTCAACTTTTATGATTACAGCAGGTTTAGGATATCCACTAGCATCTACTATGTTGTCAATTTTTTCAACTGTACCAGAGACAGATGAATGAATATTTGCAGAAA
>Ga0193962_1001009_pt1 | contig 13093 bp, 12 predicted proteins | sample FB_5_MG_FD_140335 | JGI IMG/M metagenome (GOLD analysis project Ga0193962, IMG submission 140335) | Microbial mat bacterial communities from the Broadkill River, Lewes, Delaware, United States - FB_5_MG | ecosystem: Environmental > Aquatic > Freshwater > River > Microbial mats | place: USA...
ATGCCGTTTTATGAATTAGAAACTCGTAAAATAGAGTTTAAAGAAGATCAGTCGTACTTGCTTTATTGTCAAAAAGGAACGATGAGTAAAATTCATGCGCATCACTTAAACAGACAAGGTATGGGCAATATCAAAGTCTATTTAGAAGAAAAACCCAAAATGCTGGATAAGGCGGCAGAAAAAGCCAAAAAACGCGCAAAATTTGAAGCTGAATTGAAAGAAGCGCTGGATAAAGAACTAAAAGGTTAAATGCAAACGCTGTCGGGCTGAAGCCGCGACCTACAAAAGACAATCTTAACGTAGGTCGTGGCTTCAGCCCGACAAAAAAACTTCAACTAAAGGCCTTTAAAGCGCTTTTTGCCAAAACATCGCCCCACCCATTTCAGGATCAAGCTCGTACCCTGAAAAACCGAATTTGGCGTATGCATTTTGCGCAATTTTATTTCCCTGTAAAATCTCAAGCGTTAACTTGCAGCAACCTCGCTCAATCGCTACCTCTTCAACTTTATCAAGCATTAATTGACTGATGCTTAAACCACGATACTCTGACAAAACAACCACATCGTGAATGTTAATCAGTGGCTTTGCTTTGAAGGTTGAAAATCCCATCAAGCAATTAATCAAGCCCGCAGGTTTATCATCAACCATCGCCAGAACAGTAAATGCTCCAGGTACTTTGGCTATTTCAGCGGCTAAGACTTGTTTAACCGATTCAGGCAGCGCTTGGCCACCTCCCATTTTATCTAAGGCGTAGTGGTTCATTAAATCCACTAGCGCCTCAGCATTATTAAGATCATGATAATCGGCAATAATGATCTTTGTTTCTCTATTTTCTATCATAAGATAATCAACTATTTTAAAGCTGGTAGCCTAATTCAAAAATAACAGCAGGGCCAGCCACTTCAACAAAGCCTGCATCAACATATTCGGCATCCAATAAATTAGAGGCCGCTAATGCGACCGTAAGATTGTCATCTTCATAGGCTAAACGCATATCAAGAATTTCATAATCATCACTATTAAAACGACTTTCGTATTTATACGTTGTCAGCAAAGAATAATGATTATAAAAATCAAATCCTGCATGCAACGCTGTTTGGTTCTCTAATTGACCATCGGTATTTTTAAGAACCGCAAAATCTGTTTTTATTGTTTGTATTAAGCGCGTATGGGTTAGCTTTAACGTATTCATGCCCAATTTCATCGCTGAAAAAGCCGTCGCATCAAATTCAACATCAAAACCTTTGGTTTCGTTATCGCCATAATTACGAGCGATATAAGCTGAAGCCGCATTCTGCTCAGCCTGAGTTCTGGTGAAATCGATTGCATCATCGGTTTCTTTAAAGAAAATACTGGTCGTGATATTGATGTCAGTTGAGTTTAAACGTAGGCCTATTTCCGAACTGGTTGTTTTTTCAACGTCTAAACTTTCAGTCCCTTTATTGGTCGCCATATTCAGGTACAAATCATTCAAGGTTGGCGCTCGCACCGATTGACCCGCATTAGCATAAACTTCAAAATTTTCAGTAATCAAAGCATCAAAGCCAATAACCGGTAATACATATTGATCCTTGCTATCGTAATCAAAGTACGAAAGGTTACCCGTAAGGCTCATGTTATTACCGATGGACTGCTTATAATTCACAAAAGCACTGGCGAAGTGTCGGCCGTGCACGCCATCACGAGAACTCTCCATATTTTCTTGATCCGCTTCGGCACCTATCGTTAATGCGCCATAACGATAATTAATGCGTCCTTGATTCGCTTCTGTCTCATGTTTATTTCTAAAAACACTGGCTCCGATATGTGTATCGTACATATCAAAGTGATTACGCCAACTAAACGATGAACTTAATGTGCCGCCGTGCTCAAAACGGAAATCATTGGTTGCATATGCATGACGCTGAGCTGTGGACTCTCTCGCATTTTCATACGTAGGGTTTCCGGTATAAAAACGATAAGCACCAAAGTCTTTTTCAATGTACCCAAAAGCAACCTGAGTCGTCGCCTTCTCTCCTTGATGAACAACACGATAACTGCCTTGCCCTTGGCGGGTATCTAAGTCCTTATTGGCTAAATAAGAATCTGACGCTGAGTGATAGCCACTTAGGAACTGACTGTATTCACCTTCTGTTTTTGCCAAGCTCAACGCATAACGTTCATAATCATAACTGCCACGTTGCAGATTCACTTTTGCCTTGCGACCCGTAGGCGTTAAAATTTCCTTGCGGCTAACAATGTTAATAACGCCACCGTTAGAACTAGGACCATACTGCGCAGCACCGGGTCCTTTTACAATTTCGATGCGTTCAATGTCTTCAAACGCAATCGGCAAATCAAAATTATGATGGCCTGTTTGCGGATCATTCATGCGTACGCCATCAAGTAAGACCAAGGTTTGCTCATACGTACTGCCCCGAATACCGATATCAGCCTGCACGCCCGATATTCCACGTTTACGTACATCAATGCCAGAAACGTATTCAAGGGCATCAACAATATTATTCACGGGCAATTTCTGCAAATCCGCCTGCTCAAGAACGGTCACATTGAAGGCGGCCGCAGAGACAGGATTAGAATATAAACGACCACTGACAACCTGAGCATCCAGTACATGTGCATCACTCCCAATACCCTGAGCATGTGAGGAGGTTGCGACTGAGCCCGCAAGTGTTATTGCGAGCGGTAATAATAAGCGAGTCGGATTTTTCATAGTGTGTTATTTCTTCAATATATGGATCAATTGTATTCATACTAACATCTGAATTTGTGGCCTTGATACGCATTCAGCTTAAATAGTAATCAGCTGCATAAAAATTAAACAGCTAATAAGTGTTTTTTTCTTTTTCACTGGCAACACTGTTCACATTAGTGACATCATCAACATGGCTTTTATAGGAAATATAAATCGACATTAAAATCAAAGCACCACCAATCAATAAACGCACAAGGTCTGCCTCTTCCGAAAATAAGACAATGGATGCAATAACCGCTACCGGAATGTAGCCATTATTCATAACGGCCAACGTTGCTGGCGAGACTTGCTTGCTACCACTATTCCATAAATAAAAGCACAAGCCAGATGCAATAATGCCTAAATACAATAATACGGCGATTTGCTCATGACTGATTATAATATTTGGCCAATCTAGCTGCGGAAAAGTAACCAAGCTTGCAAACAAAGCCGCGCCTAAATACATCCATGCCATATTGCCCGCATTACTTTCTTGCCCAGCCCAACGTTGATAATTCCACTGCCCTATCGCAAATGCAATATTGGCAAGCTGTAAAATCAAGAATCCAATAACATAGGTTTCTTGGCCCGGTGTTTTGAAAACGATGGTGGCCGCGCCGGTAATGCTGAATAAAACAGCCACTAGCGCTAGCATTAACGGCTTAGCTTTGCGGCTGTTTTTATTAAAAACAGTATTCAGTGCAATGACATAAAACGGTGTAAAAATGGTAAATACTGCGACTAAGTAACCAGGCAAGTACTGATATGACTTAATATAAGCGAGATACATAATACCGAACTGCACCATCCCCAGCAGCAGTAAACGTAACCGCATTGTCTGCTGAGGCACTCTAAGTATAAAAGGCATAAAACATAGAAAGCAGAGAATTAATCGAATACTAGCCACTAAGCCTGAATCAAGACCCGTGAGCTTTCCTTTGATTAAACCAAAAGAAAATGCCCAAATTATGGATACCGCTATTAAGCGCCACATACATTTTACCGCGAACGTTTTAAATTGAGCGCACATCCTACCCAGTTATCTTAAGCTTATCTATGCATTAGCCAACTTCCACTAAACAGTTGTGCGTGTTTTAAGCGATTCGACCTGCTAGAATTAACGGCTGTTTATGTCGTTTTTATCAATACGATCTTTTATTCATAATAACTAAACGTTTATTTTGGAGAGCGCAATGGCTCGTTTTATCAGTTTCAATATCAATGGCATTCGTGCCCGTCAACACCAACTTGAAGCCATTAAAGAGCAGCTTGATCCTGACGTTATGGGCTTACAAGAAACCAAGGTGCATGATGAATCTTTTCCGCTAGCGGATGTAGAATCAATTGGTTGGCATGTTGAATATTTTGGCCAAAAAAGTCATTACGGCGTTGCTCTTGTCTCTAAAACAAAACCTATCTTTGTGCAAAAAGGCTTTCCTAGCGATAGTGAAGATGATCAAAAACGCCTCATACATTGCCGCTACGACATTGATGGCAAGATCATTGATGTCTTAAATGGCTACTTTCCTCAGGGCGAAAGTGAAACCCATGAAACCAAATTTCCTGCTAAAGAAAAATTTTATAAAGACTTAAATAGTTATTTAGATAATGAATTAAAAGAGGCCGACAATATCTTAATAATGGGTGACATGAACATATCCCCAGAAGATACCGATATTGGTATTGGCGAACCTAACCGTAAGCGTTGGCTGAAAACCAAAAAATGTTCATTCTTACCGATTGAGCGTGAGTGGTATAAAGCGCTGCTATCGCGTAATTTAACCGATACATACCGCAAACACTTTCCAACCAGTAATGACAAATTCAGCTGGTTTGATTATCGCTCAAAAGGCTTTGCTGATGAACCCAAACGCGGCTTAAGAATTGACCACATATTAACCACGCCTGCACTTACCGAGACATGCTCGCACGCGGATATTAGCTATGATATTCGTGGTATGGAGAAACCATCGGATCATGCGCCAATTTGGTCAGACTTCGATTTAAATAAGCTATAAAGTTTGTGATAAATATCATTAACTAATTTCGAACAAATGTTAAACTTATCTTCTGATTCAATGTCCTACATTTTATTGTCATATACAGAAGGTAAGTACCCGCATGAGTTTAGAATTATTAGAAGCACTAGAAGCAAAAATCCAAACGACACTTGAAACAATGGAGTTGCTTAATTTAGAGCTTGAAGAAGAAAAGCAACGCAATAGCGAGTTAGAAGAAGCAAACAAGCAATTGCTTGCAGAACAAAAAGCATGGAACGATAAAGTCGCTGGTTTAGTTGAGCTACTGCGTGAAGATAGCACGCAAAATGAAGAAGCGATGGCCGTTTAAAGCCCTTTAATAATGGATTAATTATAATCTGTTGGGTAAACCTCAAGCACACCTTGCTTGGGGTTTTTTAACTGCTTAACCATACACTCAGCAACCACCTCTCCCTCAACGGCTCGATATTTCTTAAACCTTCCTCGTAACAGCGGATTCAATAATTTCATAATCGGCGCCGACAACGATTCAGCCATGCGTCTATTTTTTCGCTGCCCGATCAATAAAGAAGGCTTAATAATACTTAGTTGTTCAAAACCAAGATTGATCAATGCTTGCTCTACCTGCCCTTTCGTACGTGAATAAAATAACTGAGAATTTGATTGAGCATTAATTGCAGAAATAAACATCATTCTTTTAATACCTGACGCATAAGCGGCTTTGGCAGAAGATAAAACCAGATCATAATCAACATGAGCAAATGCTTGGCGCGACCCCGCTTGCTTAATGGTCGTTCCTAGACAGCAGATTAAAATATCGGCATCAGAATGGAGATTTGGCTGAGTATTAGAAATTAAGCGTGCGGTTTCTTCTTTATCGACTAAATCCGTTTCAATAAAATCCACTTGATGATTAAGTGCATTGTGTAACGCATCAGGTACGCTGGGTTTATTCCGCCCCAGTACCATAATAGAGTTATCAAGGTGCGAATAATAACCAGACGTTAACAGCTGCAATAGCAGATGGTGTCCAACTAAACCTGTTGCGCCCAATAAAACAATTCGCATGCAATCAATCTCTGCCAGTTATCAATATGGATATTATTCAAACAGTTCAAGTTGCTGCATATAATCCAGCCAAGCTCGTGCACTATTACTGCTACTCGGCTCGGCTAGTGCTTTAGAAAAATAGAGCTTAGCCGTTTTATAATCCGATAATTCATAATAACAATTACCTTGCATCAGAAGCGCCACCCCCTTTTTCTTTGCCGGCAAGCCTAAAGACAATGACTTTTTGAAATTATTAATGGATTCTAAAAATTGACTCTCATCAAATTGCAGCTGCGCCGCACGATAATATAAATTAGCCGCTTTCTTACTCGGTTTAATATTTTCCGCTTGCTCTAATTGCTCGCTCAGTAACGCAGCATTCTCCAGTGCCATAATAGCGGATATACGCTCGCGCCCCTGGAGCCAAGCAGAAGCCAGTAATGACCAATTGGCTTCTGTGAGTTCAACAAGGTCTTGCTGTAGCATTTCATACAAAAAACGCCCGCCGCGCTCAGGAATGCCTTGCGTAACCAAAAGCTGAACCAATAAAATCAATCCGTCTTCTTTTTTCAACCAACCGCGTACATAGGCAAGCTCCAAAACCTCCAGTGCTTTTTTAGGCTTTTGTTGCAACTGGTAAAGTGATGCTTGCTGTAACCAATACTCTTCTTTTGATTCATTAATAACGATTAATCGACTAAGTAATTCAACAGCTTGCGGATATTGCTTTAATTGATAATGCGCTGCCATTAACATTTGCAACCAATTTTCTCTCGGCTCCTTGGCTCTAGCAATACCTTCTTTTAACCAAGGAATGGAAGATTTAAAATCCCCCTTCACTTGGTAGGCTGAGCCTAAGGTTATATACGCCATAGAGATCGTCGAGTTTTTCTTTTCAGCTTCAGCGGCTTCAATTCGTGGCTTCAATGCCTTAATTGCAGACTCTGTATCATTATCTGATAAATACAACTGTGAAACGTTGGTGGCAATGGATACAGCCTGAACAGCCTTCATCGCCTCAAGTTGCAAAGCTTTATTAAAATAGACAATCGCTTTCTTTGTATTTTCTTGAGATAAATACAACTGCGCGTGAATTTGATAGGTTAAGGCTAAGCCAAATCCAGGAGAGAGATCACTTTCAAGCGTTTGCAGTTCTGTTTCTACCTCAGAGAACTTGCCATCAGCAAGCAGTGTTTGAATTTCATTCAGCTTTTCATACGTTTTAGGAGATAGTGATTGGTTAGCAGCACTGTTTGCATTCACTGAAAAAGAAATCGTAAAAATAGACAATATAAGCGCACTGCAGAATAAAAAATATTTATTCATGATCATCCTTTATCCAAAACATAATCAAGGGTTTGAGTCACCGTTTGCGGCTGTGGCTTACCATCGATGATCTGTGGCTTAAATTTATACTTATACAAAGCGCGAATGGCAGAACGCTCAAAAACGCCTTTAGGCTTAGAGTCAATAATCTCAACAGAATCGACGGTTCCTAATTCATTAATTTCTAAGCGTGCTTTAACAAAGCCTTCTATATTTCGACGCTTCGCTTTACTCGGGTATTGCGCAGGCATTCGCACTAAAGGAATCACGTCACCATCACCAAACCCCATACCAATTTGCGCATCCCCCAGCAGGCTTTTATTCGCCAGTGACAAATCTGGAGAGATATTAGGCATACGCATTGCGATTTGCTTCATCGGCGTATTTTGCTGGGCCGTTTGCTGTGGCGGCATAGGAGGTTTCTTCGGCTTAGGCGGTTCTTTTTTATCCCGCTCTTTTACCCGACTCTCACTATCTTGCTTTAAACGAATAAAATCAATAACGGTCTGCTCACCGAGATTTTTATTCATGTCAGTATCTGTGGTTACCATTCCATTCATTACCGCAAAAATACTGCCAGTAACAATAATGGAGCATAGAAAAGCTACGATCAATTTCATAAGAACATTAGCTACCTGAGATCTCCGCTGAGATAGAGATATTACTGACTCCTGCCAAACGCACCTGATCCATCACCTTAACTAATAAACCAGTATTGGAGTATTCATCCGCCTGAATAATAACAGCCCCTTCTGGATTCTCGGCTTTTAAGCGCTCAATATTTGCACGAACTGCTCGTACATCAATGGAACGGCGATCGATCCAGATTTCTCCATTGGGTCGAATAGCCACAAGAATATTACTGCCTTTTTGCTCTACCGCGGTTTCTGCACTTGGTCGGCTTACTGTTACCCCAGATTCTTTAACAAAAGACGTGGTAACAATAAAAAAGATCAGCATAATAAAAACAATATCCAACATCGGGGTGATGTCGATATCACTTTCATCAGTTTCTGTGGCGGTATGTCGTCTTCTACTCATAAAATAAATCCATTACTGCTATTCAGCAATTAAGGTATCCGCTAATTTTTGTTGGCCTTGCTGAGCAAGTCGCTGAAAGCGTGCTTTAAAATACAATCCCGTCAAGGCGACTAAAAGCCCTGCCATGGTTGGTAATGTCGCTTGTGAAATACCTGCCGCCATTGCTCGTGCATTACCAGTACCAGTAACCGCTAAAACATCAAACACACTGATCATGCCTGTTACTGTCCCTAGTAGTCCCATTAAAGGACAAATAGCAATCAGCAAGGTGATAAAAGACAACCAGGTTTGTGTTTCTAATTTAAATTGACTAATCATATAGCTGCGGATCTGCCGTGCAGTCCATGACTGTCGCTCGCTACGATCTGCCCAATGACGCTTATAGCTAGCAACTCGACTTGGCATAGAGCGATAGAAAAACCATAATCGCTCTAAGATTAAGGTCCATAAAAATAGGCATACAAGTAAAATTGCATACAGAACCGGACCACCACGATCGAGAAAATCAAATAACCATTCAAACATGATTAATCTTCTTTGTTAGCTGTTTTAGTTTTTCGACCTTCCATTGCTGTCGCAATTAAACCGGCTGCCTGCTCATCCAAAATCTGCACCAGTCGCTTACTTTGACTGCTTACTAAGTTATGCGACAGCAATAAAGGAATGGCAGCGACCAGGCCTAGTACTGTTGTAATTAACGCTTGTGAAATTCCGCCCGCCATCAATTTAGGATCACCAGTACCAAAATTAGTAATCGCCTGGAAGGTTGCAATCATTCCGGTAACGGTTCCTAACAAACCTAACAAGGGTGCAATGGCTGCAAAAAGTTTAATCATGCTTTGAACTTTTTCTAGCGAAGGCACTTCTTTCAAAATTGCCTCATCAATTTTAAGTTCTAACGTTTCTTGATCGGTAATGTCATCCGTTGCGACGGCCAATACGCGTCCTAAAGGATTATCATCCTTTGGTTTATCAAGCTGCTTGATCTGCGCTTCTACTTTTTTACGAATAGAGAACAAGGCAATCAAACGCCAAGCGGCCAATAACAAACCGATAATAGCGATAGCGATAATAATGTAGCCAACTAACGCACCTTGCTTAATACGACCAATTAAATCAGGATTCGATAATACCAAACCCAATAATGCTCCTCGGGTTGGATCTATTGCAATGGCATTCATTTTGCCATCTGATGCTGATAAATAATCATCAATCAACCCGGCTTGAGCAGGCTGACGCGCCATAGAAATTAAACGACCATTTTCTTCGTCAAAACGTAAATAGCCCTCCTCAGTTAATGCTGTGAAAGCACCAATGCGAGTGACTAACTGCTCTTTTTCACTGCCATCATTTTGCACAACCAGTGCATTGAATTGACTAATTTGACCCGTCAATGTCATTTCTTCTTGCAGTGTTAACCAGAGATTTTGCAGTTCTTGTATGCTTGGCAATTCTTTGGCTTGAGAAAGTCTGTCTAAATCAGCGCTGCGGGTCGGTTTTTCAGCACGAGTCAAACTGGTTAACAATGTTCCATTTAGATCATCAGCAACTTGGCGCACAACACCGAACATCTCACCAAGATTACCAACGCGTAAGCGCAGTTCGTCTTCTTTTTCACCAAGGCGCTTTTCGTTCTTATCAAAGCTGCCTTTTAAGGCATCCGCTCTTTTTTGTTGCGCTTTTAATTCCGCTTTCGCTTGATTCAGTACGTTTTTTTGTTGCTGCTTATTGGCCGAAAATTGTGCTTCGCGTTGTTTATTAATGGCAGATTCTTGCTTTTGAAATTGCTGAACCTGTTGCAATAACCCTTCAAGAGTCGTAACCGGCTTTTCAGCTTCTGCGGCTTGAAGGTGACTTATAGAAAGCAACGCCAATAAAGAAACTTTAATAATGTTCGTCAGTGTGTTTTTTAGGAAGGTCATTTTAATTACCACCGTTAGCAGAAACAGGCGTGGTTAACGGTAACGTTAATAATTCTGGTGCGGCGGTTTGACGCGCAACGTCTTGGGCTTTTCGTACATCACGTAATAAACCATGATCAATTATTACCCAGCCACTCGATGATTTATCCCATGCCCAAGCAGTGTCTGCCGACAGGGTTAATCGATAAAGTGCGGTACGGCCAATACGTAAATAATCATAGACGATATTGTCATCGGCTTTCTCTCGATAAGTTTCTAGTGTACGTCCGTACTCAACTTCAATTTGAAAGGCTTCTAATACACGGCGGTATTTTTCAGAGACTGTGATGTCAGCTCTGGTCATTAATTCTCGTAATTTAGCCAAACGCACTTCACGTTCTTTCATCAAAAATGGAAGGTCTAAATCGTTAAACTGCTCTAACGCATCCAGCATCTGACTCATTAAGGGTAGAATGCCTTGCTCAGTAAACTCAATATCACGAATTTGCTGATCAATCTTAGACAGTTCACTTTCTTGATTAGCAACAATCTTGCTCATTTGCTGGTTGTACAGTTTAAGCTGATCAATTTCGCCATTTGTTGCACGATAATCTTGCAACAATGCTTGGTAATCATCATCCAGTTTATTCACTTTGTTTTGCGAATTAACGGCTTGTCGCGCATCGGCGGCAATTGCATTTTGGCTTTCTGTTAAAGTCGCTTGTGTCGCAAAGCTGGGGGCTGACAAAGAAGCCACAGCAGAAGCGAATAACATCGCTGAAACTGTTTTATGCCAAGACATCATAATAAGTTATTCCTGCATACAAATATAAAAGCCGCTCTCTAATTACAAGTTAAATAGAGTCGCGGCTTAAAAACACGATTATAAATAAGTTTAGATATTGAGAATCATTCTAATCTAGAGCTCAATAGCATTCAATCCTAATTTAGCAGCAATGTCGGCCGTGCCCTTAGGTGCAAGCACCGCTTTTTTGCCTTCCGTGCCTAATAGATAGCATTCTATAACACGCTTAACATCGGCTAAAGTGACCGCTAATAGACCTTGGCGGTACGATAAACGACGTTCAGGCGTGCGTCCTGCCTTTAAGGCATGATGAATGGATTTTGCTTCACCCGCCGGAGAGCTTGGGCGATCCATCGAACCAATAATGCCTAAGATTGATTGCTCAACCAAGCTCTCATCCTTGGCATCATTCAATATCCAAGAGAGAGACGCTTTAAAATCGGCAAACGTTCCTTCAATGCGTGGATCTCGGTAAGAATAAAATTTAAAAATACCTAATGTAGAATCTTGGCTAGCGCCTGCGCCATAAGCCCCTCCCTGCTCACGAATGGCTGTATGCAAGAAGCCATTGCGTAAAATGCCTGCGGCAACCGACAGTGCCGGAGCATCTGGGTGAAGCTGATTCACCGTTGGAAAAGCCATGGCGCAGAAATTAACCTGGCTATCGACCATCCAGTAATTATGCACCGCACTGCTCGCCAGCCTTTTCGCATCTTCTGGCTGAATATTAAACGCAGATTCTGAATAGTCTTGCTGCCAAGCAGAAACTGATTGAGCATGCGCATTCAATTGATCTTTATCTTGAATCAATAAGACTTCAGTCGGCTGACTAATTACTTTTTGCTGAAGCGACTGAAGATCACTCGCTAATTGCGCCGCTTGATCTGTCGAGCTTTGACCGAACGTATTTTTTAAGCGTTGTGTTAATGGTAAACCTGAGATATCGCTCATCATAGCAGCGTGTTCAGTCACCTGAGCGGCGGCAATTTGCATGGCCAAACCATGGCCATTTCCTGTAATTCCTTGCAAGCGACGAGCACTAATTTGCTCGGCTAACTCACCAATACGTTCAACATCAGAGAAGTCTGCTTGCAAAGCAGTTTCACGCATCAGCTCACTAAACTCTTGCTGATTACTCGCGAGCGCCTTGCCCGAGAACGTATAATAAGCCAGCATTTCATCGTCTTGACTATCACTACTCATTGCTTTTGGCTTAATGCTGGCGTAACTTGAAATACCCCCACAATAAGCCGCTTGCTTTTGCTGTTGCTCTAGATAACTGCCTGTCGCGCCGACTTCCGTCCAGGTATAACCTAGCAATGGAAGTAACTGTAATTCTTCAGCATTTAATGCCGGTAAATTACTGATTAACTGCTGATAAACAATGCCGTTAGTACCTGTACTGTAACTGGTGAAATTGTCGGCTAACGCTGCAGCTTTGCGTATCGCTTGGTCATCAGGTTCTGGGTATTTAATTTCTGCTGGCACATCCGCAAGGCCAACAGAAGGCAAAAGATCACCATCGTCTTCTTGCTCTTGGCGAGCTTTTAAGTCTAGCGCTTGCTGCACAATAGCCTGTGCATCTTCTGCGCTTAATGCCGCTTTCATTTTAGTCAATTTAGACTTTTCTATGCGTAATTCTTCCGCCCCTAATTCACGATCAGGGCGTAATGTTAAGCGCACAAAATGACGATTGTTGAGCAATAATGCTTTAATCAAGTTTTGTACAAATTGTGGGTCTTTCGCGTCTTCTTTTAGCGCTGCTAATGCAGGCTCGATATTAATCATGGCAACAGGGTCACCATAATGTGTCGCCGCACTCATGCCGCTAAAAATAAGCTGCATGCCATAAGGATGACTATCGCCACCTATTTCACGCTGATGAAATTCTAATTGATGCAAGACAGAATCAATCTCTTTTTGCTCAACGCCCTTTTCAGCCACTTCATTGAGAATTTCAAAGACCAGCGCTTCAAATGCGTCAGCATCTGCAACATTACTGCCTTCAATACCACACATGAAGCTCATTTCACGATTGGAGTCTTCGAGCCCGCACATAGGCGAAGGCGCTGATGCAAATTCGCATTTTTCTAGCGCTTTTCGCAGTGGGGAGGCGCTATTATCTAATAAAAGCTGCGATAGCAGATGCGCTTCTAGCTGTTCTTTTAAATTCGCCGATTCCCCAAGCAACCATGCAATCACATGATGGCTTTTATGATTCAACGCTTCTTCATCG